>MDTB01043329.1_pt1 | contig 41739 bp, 46 predicted proteins | sample 811161 | NCBI WGS metagenome assembly MDTB01 (sample SAMN05326650, study PRJNA326480) | marine metagenome | isolation source: seawater | place: Mediterranean Sea | collected 2009 | reverse complement strand
TAAATATGTGTGAAAAAAAAACTTTTGATCGTTTGATGTAAAAAGTTCTAAAGGAATTGTCTTTTTGAAAGTTGGTGTGTCTCCCACTTCTTCTTCAATTTCTCTTTTTAATCCTTCAAAAGCAGATTCAGTAAAACGTGCCTGTCCACCAACCAGTCCCCAAAGACCTTTGGTTTTTTCTGCTGTCCTTTGTAAAAATAAAAATCTTTTTGTTGACGTGCTGTAAAACAAAGCACCAGAACAAATTATGTTGTCTTTCATGCTTTAGTATAGCAATTATGGAGTGGTTGCGTCAAGGCTTGAATTATAACCAGTGTTACCACCGCCATCTAAGACAATACTCCAATTCCCTTGAGTGTATATACCCTCGTATGATTTGACCCATTCTGTGCCATTGAATCTGTATTGTATACCTGTGTTTGTGTTTGTTACGTAGTGTTGTGTCGAATCAGGATGTGAAGCATCAAATACTTTTCTCCAAACAGCACCGTCATATTGAATGATATCGCCTACAGCGGCTATCAAACTTCCCCAGGTGCTACTTTGCACAGTCGCAGTGGAGTCACCTATTTCATCTATGATCAAATACCTATCTCCAGTTTGTGGATTTGTTGGTGCAAAAGTCAATGGATTAATAATTTTTAGCACTGGATCTAAAGTGTTGGCAGGGATTGTGTCTCCGTCTATGTTAAAAAGTAATATAGTATCATCCAAAGTTGTTGTGCTTATAGTTCCAATAATTTCATCGCCATTTGGTTGTGTAAGCCTTATTTGTGAAGTTCCGTTGGTGACTTTTCCGTATTGCTCTAACAACACTTTCCAATTTACGGCTGGTCCAAACGTTTCGAAAGGATCTAAGTTTGTTGGAGCGTTTGCACCACTATAAAATCCATCTCCCCCAGACTTGACATTTACACCAGTTGTACCTAATAATCTTAGTTGGTTTCCAGATACTAGCAAACCAAAATTGTTTGGTGTGATATAACTTCTTGAAATTAAACTTCCATCAATTAGGCCTTTGTTTATACCGCCCTCGTCGTCATACATGCTCATTATAATTTTTTGTATCACGCCTAATTTTTTTACTTTTACAGGCGGTGATAACCATATTGGCATACTGAACGTCATCGTGGCAACATCTATTTCAGTATCGGCACCAACAGGAATTGTTCTTGAACTAAAAGTAATTCCAGTCAATTCTACATAACTTAGACTGGTCCAGTCTATGTAGTTGTCTGTCTTTTGTATTTCAAAATCAGGATTAAACAGATATAAAATTTGTTCTAAAACTTGTAATTTTTGGTCAGTATTTGATGTGTATATGTCTGCTGACACTTCTAATCTAAATGGCGATGGCATAACTTTTTCTACTGTGTATCCAGCACCTAGTTGATTGTCATACTCGCCTGTCGTCTCGTTAAAATTTCTTTCCTTTAGATGTTGCTTTTCGATATGATAAGGATTTTGCATTCTTTCCCTATCGTAATTTAATTCTCTTACATAGGCCGCAATCCTTGGTACATATTGCATGGCATTCTCTGAATTGTTTCTAATAATATTTGCAACCTGCCTAGTCATGTCCCCGTACATCACTGGCACTGCTCTTAATTTAACCGTGTCATCCCTTGCTTTTCCTGTTTCAACAGAAAAATTACTCAACACTCTTATAAACTGTGTTAAAAATTTCCTTATTTGTCCTTCATAAAAATGCAACATGTTTAATTGTCAGCCTTTGGTTTCAAAGCATTAGATAATGCTTGTCTCTGGTCTACTGTTAATCCATTTATCGTACCCGATGTGGTGTTATTAACAAATCCGGTTTTGTAATTTGCTTTGGTATCATTGTTTGTCATGTTTATTCTTACAGAATCTTCAATTTTCACCCACCTGTTGCCGTCATATCTAAATAACCTATTTGGTAAAAAATCTGTTCTTAGGAAATAATCACCTTTGTCGACATTGGCATTTGGAAACGTTATTCCAAACCCAGCAGGATGTCCGTTTGGTGCAACACCGTCGCCATTCATATAAAATCCATAGTGCGAAGATGCAGGTGTATCTATCGAGGCATTAATTGGTTTGTCTGAACTTACCGTATCTGTTGCATTTACATTATCAGTTCTAATATTTCCTCTTTCATCTATAGGTGCAACATAATATTGTTTGTAATTAAATCCTGCTTTTGGTGAATCTGCTTCCGCTTGTGCAACAACTTGATCGTTAATTGTTTTCTCTCTGTTAAAAGTTGACATGTAACTAGCCAAAGATCCTGTTGAGTCAGCATCGCCTATGACATCTCTAAACTCTTGAGAGTCAACTAGTGTTTTTAATTTCAATCTTAAAAGATGAGGCCACCAAGTGGCTGAAAAACCTTCTGCGGCTCTGTTTACATCCTCAACAACATAGTACCTCTTTAAGGCAATTGGTATACTCTCATCTAATGAATAATCTTCTTTAAGGTGAGGGAATTCGATAACATCTCCTGACATCGGTTTTCTGCCTAGTCTTTCAACGGTGTCATTTAAATGGACGGTTAAAAACAGCGTGTCATTCTGTAAAAACATACCAAACTGTGAAAGATTAAAATCAACATCTTGAACATTATAGATACCTCTTATGCTATAGATATCTTGTGCGTATTTTCTATCTCTATTTTCTAAAAATAGTAAATCCTGTATAGTTCTTTCATTTAAACTGTCGCCAGAATACTGTGGTTGTGTTGGACTTGCTTCGCCATCCTTGTTTGTGTCTCCCTGATCGAAAGGACCAAGATATTTGTGGAAATGTAAATCCGTTCCGCCGACCTGAAACATTTCATTGATGTTGCGATCAAAGAACTTATAGTCATTGCCTTTTTCTGGCTTAAAAATGGATAATCTAGGCATATCATACATATTTATTGTCAGTTTGATTACTATAAATATGTACATGTCAGAACTACAAACAGGCCAACAAGAAATATTTGATTATATCAAAAACAATTTAGGCGAAGGCATGGTTGATGTCGAATTAGACCCTAAACACTATCAAACGGCGCTGGAAAGAGCAATAAACAGATATAGACAGCGTTCATCAAATGCTGTGGAAGAATCCTATGCATTTTTAGAATTACAAGAAAATCAAAATTCATATATTTTGCCCGATGAAGTAATAAATGTGAGAAGGTTACACAGACGAACAGTAGGATCACGGTCTGGTGGAGGCGAAGGCGGTACTTTGTTTGAGCCATTCAATTTAGCATATACAAACACATACCTTTTGAGAGCAGGCGCGACAGGCGGACTAGCAACTTATTATGCTTTTGCAAGTTATCAAGAACTTGTAGGTAAGTTATTTGGATCTTTCATACAGTTCCATTTTGACGTTGCTACAAAAAAATTGACGATTACACAGAGACCGAGAGCAGACAAAGAAACCATACTGATGCACACAGACAACTTTAGACCAGATATCACTCTGTTTAAAGATATCTACTCCAAACCATGGATCAGAGATTATTCACTTGCTGTATCTAAAGTGATGCTGGGCGAAGCAAGAGGAAAATTTGGTCAAATAGCCGGACCACAAGGAGGCACACAATTGAACGGTGCTGAATTAAAACAGCAAGGACTTGCTGAAATGGAGAGGCTAGACACAGAAATTGGCAACTTCCAAGAAGGCGGCACACCACATAGTTTTGTTATAGGCTAGTGATTGAACAGATACACAATTTTGTTTCCCAAAAAATTTTAGATAAAATTTGGAATGCCTTTGACATTAATCCAGTTTGGTTATGGCGGAAAAATTCTGGTCAAAAACCTTTTTGGATCTACAATATTTTTGATAAGTTAGAATTTATAGATAATAAATTTACTTGCAAGTGGAAAAATAATCCTGATCCTATTTTTTTAGAAATACTAGAAAAAATAAAGGAACATGCAGGACCAAATTTTGTGCCATGGCGCTTCATTATAAACAAGCAAACACAAGGGTTGGACAGCGGAATACATTCTGATTTCCCAAAAGAAAAACAAAAGTCCAAAACATTCATACTATATCTTAATAAAACATGGCAGGAAGAATGGGGAGGAGACACAGTGTTCTACAACGACAATAAAGAGATTGTTAATAAATGTGCACCTGAACCTGGCAAATTAATTTGTTACGACTCACAACAGTTGCATCAAGGACTCGCCCCTACCATAGACATCACAAGAATAACCTTGGCCGTTCACGGCAAATATAATTCTTAAACAATTCACTTTAAATAACAGTACCATGGACGAAAACGGATACAAAAAATATTCTGAATGTGACATTGATGAGTTAGAACAAATTGTTGACGATCTTGAAAACATGTCAATAAATGCTTTAAAACATAAAAAGTTAGACATAAGAAAAAAAATACTAGGTGCGGTAAAAGAAGCAAAATTAGTAGTTGAAAAACGTATAAAAAAATAGTATAATCAATACATGCTAATAGGAATTGTAGGACTAATCGGATCCGGAAAAGGAACTGTATCAGACAGATTGGTTCAAAAACACGGGTACATCAAAGACAGTTTTGCAAAAAGTTTGAAGGACGCTGTTGCGGCCATGTTCAATTGGGACAGGAACATGCTAGAGGGAGATACAAAATCAAGCAGGCATTGGCGAGAACAGCCTGATGCGTTTTGGAGTGAAAGATTAGGGAAGCCAGTGACACCTAGATGGGTATTACAACATTTTGGCACAGAAGTAATGCGTGGACAAATGTACGATGGAATATGGTTAGATAGTTGCATGGGCAGATACAAAGGCCAAAACACAGTAATTGCTGACACTCGATTCATTAATGAGATCAAAACCATAAAAGCACACGGGGGCATTATTGTTTGTGTTAAACGTGGCAAACTGCCAACACAGGAAGAAATGCAACAAAAAGGTGCACACCAATCTGAATGGGATTGGTTGGAATATGATTATGACATCACAATTGACAATGACGGGACTATAGAAGAATTACATGCTAAAGTTGATGATCTAATCATCAGCAACAAGATCGCCCACACGCCAACCCAACCTACGAACACCGCTGAGTCTTTGACAGTTAGCACAAACCGTTTTCAAATTTGATACCACTGTATTACGCAGATTTCCATCAACAAACAGCACGTCTAACTGTACTTTGTTTTGTGCTTTAAATCCACACAACTCGCAGGACCTCTTCTTTTTATACCCGGATCTTTGTAGTGGAGTGACTCCTCCGGTCTTTTGATGCTTATCCTTTCTAATGCAGGTCCCACATAGTTTACGCCAATAGATTTTGTTCTTCAACTTGTAGGCATACGCTCGGGGTTTGGTCTTGCACTTGGAACATAGAGGTCTAACGTTTATATTCATATAATGTATTTACGTCGCCTATATAGGTACCAAAAAATGGTAAATTTTGTCGTAAAAACACAGCGATCTAATAAATAACTCTAGTATATACGAACTTGCAAGGAGAATAACGTAAATGGCTAATTTAGTATCACCAGGAGTAGAAGTTTCAGTAATAAACGAAAGTTTTTACGTACCATCAGATGCTGGTACAACTCCACTTTTTATAGTAGCATCTGCACAAGATAAAACACCAGGTTCAGGCTCAGGCACTGCGGCAGGTACAACAACTGCTAATGCCAACACTGCATTCCTGATATCATCACAAAGAGAATTAACAGAGACTTTTGGAGATCCAAAGTTCTACACAGACGCTTCAGGAAATTCATTAAACGGTTATGAATTAAATGAGTACGGATTACAAGCGGCTTATTCTTTCTTAGGATTGGCAAACAGAGCGTTTGTTCTAAGAGTAAACACAGATTTATCTGAATTAGTTGGAAGTGCGAATCCTCCAACTGCAAACCCGGCAGATGGAACATATTGGTTTGACCTTGCATCAAGTTCATATGGTCTATTTGAGTGGTCTCAGACTAACCAAACATTTACAGCAAAAACACCAACACTGATCACTTCGGTATCAGACCTAGTAGGCTCAAGCACAACAGGTGATCCAAAACAGTCAATCGGTTCAATTGGTGATTATGCAATTAACACGACACACGTTTCAAATAAAATATTTTACAAAAATGATTCAAACAGTTGGGTACAAGTTGGTTCAAGTGCATGGCACTTATCACACCCAGTATTCACAGTAGCATCAGGAACGACAGTTACAAATGCAAACAATATGCAGGTAAATGGCATTCAAGTACAAACAGGTGGCGAAGCATTATCTGATGTTAACACAGCAATTAATACTGCAAACGTTCCAGGTATTACATCTGCGATTGATTCAGTAACAGGCGCTTTAGAAATATTCATTAACGGTTTAGGCTTTGGTGATAGTTCAGCAGGCTTTAACACAATAGATATAGAAGAAGGAAACGGTTTAATGGCTGAATTAGGAATCACAGCAGGAACTTACAATGGTCCAAAATTCCTACAAGCGGCACACACTTCAAGACCGACATGGAAAACAGCAAACGAAAACAGACCTAACGGTTCTGTTTGGTTCAAGAGCACATCAGCAAACTCGGGTGCTAATATAATTGCAAAATTATACAGTTCATCTAGTGCGGCGTTCTCAACTGTAAGTTCTCCACTACATGCTACACACCATCAAGCAATTTTCAAACTAGATCCAGCAAATGGCGGAACTGGTTTAAACGTTGGTGATTTGTACACACAATTCAATATTACAGAACAGGGATCTGCAAGAGGTCAGTCAGATCAAACTGTGAACGTTGGTGACTTCCAACTATTTAGATACGAAGGTGGCGAAACTGTAATCACATCAAAAACAACTTATCCAACAGGATTGCAAGGTGTTTTCTATGTTAGAGAATCTTTGAAAAATCAAGAAGCACTTGCGGCACAAAAAACTGTAACAGTAACAAGTTTAGATGGATCAACGATTGCAGATGCAGATGACTTTGTTGCGGCATTCAATGGTGCAGGATTTGTTAACCTAGTTGCTTCTGTTGTAAGCACAGGTGAACTTAAAGGTGCTATCTCTATCAAACACAAATTAGGCGGTGAGTTTAGAATGAACGATGGTGAAGACGACAACACATCATTACAACCATTGGCGACTGCAGGATTCAGTACTTCAACTGCACACGCATATGGATCTTTCACAGCAAACTCATCTACACTAATTGACAACTTATACGTTGTACCAACAGGTGATTCAGAAGACTCAACAGTTGCAGGCAACGAAATAATGGCTTCTAACTGGAAGAGATTATCATACACAGCATCTACAAGTGCTCCAACAAGTGAGCCAAGTGATGGTGCTTTATGGTACGACACTTCAATTGACGAAGCAGATATTTTAGCACACAACGGAACAACTTTCGTTGGATACCAAACTGCTTACTCAACAACAGATCCAAATGGTCCACAGTTTAGTGCAACAGCACCAACTACACAATCAGATGGAACTCCGTTGGTAAACAATGACTTATGGATTGACACTAGCGATTTAGAGAACTATCCTAAACTTTACAAATACAATACGTCAGCGACATTGACGTCTACAAACACATCAAACAGCGTGGCAGTCACAACAACTGGTGCGGCTTTTGTGTTAGTTGACAAGACAGACCAAACCACAGAAGACGGTATTGTTTTTGCAGATGCAAGATGGCAAACATCAACAGAAAAAAATGCAAACGGAAACACAGGAGCCGGAGATGGCAGTTCAATTAAGGACTTGTTGACAAACGGTCACCTAGATCCTGATGCTCCAGATCCAGCACTATATCCAAATGGTATACTTTTATGGAATACAAGACGTTCTGGTTACAATGTTAAAGAATACAAAAACAGTTACATAACAACAACAAAATATCCAAGTTCAGACTCAAGTGGTTTAGGAAACACAAGAATGAGCAACGAGTCAGTTGCAGGTTACTACCCAGACAGATGGGTGACTAAATCAGGAAACAACGCAGATGGTTCAGGAACTTTTGGAAGAAAAGCACAAAGAAAAGTTGTAGTACAACAATTAAAATCTGAGATAGACACAAACCAAGCAATAAGAGAAGATCAAAGAGGATTTAACGTAATTGCTTGTCCGGGTTATCCAGAACTTATACAAAACATGATTGCTTTAAACACAGACAGAAACAACACAGCATTTGTTGTTGGTGACACTCCGTTTAGATTACAAAGTGATGCAACATCATTATCTGATTGGACAAACAACACAGCAAGTGTTACAGATAACGGCGAAGACGGTTTAATAAGTGCAAGTGAGTTCATGGGTATATTTTATCCATCAGGTTTAACTACAGACAACTCAGGAAACAGTGTTGTTGTTCCACCATCACACATGATGTTAAGAACAATAGCAAACAACGACAACGTTGCATTTCCATGGTTTGCACCTGCAGGAACTAGAAGAGGTGTTGTAGACAATGCAACATCAGTTGGTTACATTGACAACGAAGGTGAATTTGAAACAGTATCTTTAACAGAATCAGTAAGAGATACAATGCACACTTTGAAAATAAATCCAATAACATTCTTCTCAGGAGCAGGAATAGTAAACTTTGGTAACCTAACTAAAACGTCGGCGGCATCTGCACTAGACAGAATAAACGTTTCGAGATTGACAGTATATCTAAGAAATCAATTAGATGCTGTTGCAAAACCGTTTATATTTGAACCAAATGATGAATTAACAAGAAATGAAATCAAACAAGCAATTGAATCATTCTTGCTAGAGTTAGTTGGACAAAGAGCATTATTTGACTTCTTGGTAGTTTGTGACGAAACAAACAACACACCTACTAGAATTGACAGAAATGAACTTTATGTAGATATAGCAATTGAGCCAGTCAAGTCAGTTGAATTTATATACATTCCATTAAGAATCAAAAACACAGGAGAAATTGCAAAATTAGGGAACTAATTTTTGAATAAATAGGAGAAACACATGGCAATATCAACATTATCCAAATTTACAGTACCTTTAAGCAACGATCAAAGTTCAGGCTCACAAGGCCTATTGATGCCAAAACTTCAGTATCGTTTTAGAGCGATCCTGGAAAACTTTGGAGTATCAACACCAAGATCAGAACTAACAAAACAAGTAATAGACATACAAAGACCTAACCTGACTTTTGACCAAATCACTTTAGATGTATACAACTCTAAAGTCTACATGGCAGGTAAACACACTTGGGAAGCAATAGCAATCAACTTGAGAGATGATGTTAACAACTCTGTAAGTAAATTAGTTGGCGAACAGATTCAGAAACAATTTGATTTCTTTGAACAAAGTTCAGCGGCATCTGGTATTGATTATAAATTCACTGCTAGAATTGAAATGCTTGATGGTGGTAACGGACAGTCAGCACCTAACGTTTTAGAAACTTTTGAATTATACGGTGCTTATGTTGAGTCAGTAAACTACAACACGTTAGCATACAACACTTCAGATCCAGCAACAATCACATTGAATGTAAGATACGACAACGCGATACAAACGCCGCAAGGCACAGGAATTGGATCAGCGGTTACAAGAACTATCGGTACTTTAAGTACAGGTGGTGGACAATAATAAAAATTAAGTTAGCAATTATAAACATCAAAAGCGTCTTTATAGGCGCTTTTTTTGTGGCTATAAATAACGTATATGCCAAGCATTAATAATTTCATACAAGGTTTCTCAGATGGTCTTCCAGGCATGAAGGATTTCCGTCATGCATCGAGATTATACGTAGACGATGCCCACAAACTTGCACCAAAGCATAAATTTTTATTTCATGTTGTCTTTGACATAGATGACACAGTGGCGGTAAAGGCATTCACCGAAGCAGAGAGACTTGAATTAGATATGTTAGTAAAGTCTGTTACTTTACCTTCTTATAATTTTGATGTAGAAGAAAAAGTGCAGTACAATAAAAAAATGTATGTCAGTAAGGCTTTGAGATACGAACCAGTGAATATTACTTTTCATGATGATCATGCAAATACTGTTAATGCTTTTTGGAAAAAATATTACGAATATAATGTTGCCGATCCTGTTATATTAAACGAAAGATTGCAACAAGATGTAAAGGATGATTACTATCAAGAAAATAGATCAATAACAAAATGGGGACTAGACACTCCAAAGAAAAGAAAAAAACCTTTTTTGAGAAACATACAAATATTTGCTTTACATAAGCAGAGATTTACTTCTTTTACTTTAGTGAATCCGGTTATAGGATCATTTGCACATGACGAATTAAACCAGGCAGATGGTGCCGGCGTAATGGCAAACACAATGCAAATATTATACGAAACAGTGCGTTACAATTCAGGATTAGTAAAAAGTCCTGCAGGTCCTAGAGGATTTGCAACTTTGCATTACGATCGTGAACCATCCCCACTTACAGTTTTAGGTGGTGGAACAAATTCTTTATTTGGACCAGGAGGAATTGTGGACGGTATAGGTTCAGTGTTTGGTGATATATCACGAGGTCAAGTAAACCTGGGAACAATATTAAAAGGAATTAACACATATAATAATGCAAAAAAATTAAAGAAAAAAGATGTAAAAGAAGAACTTAAGGGCATAGTGAAGGATGGGGTGCTTGAGGTTGGAAAACAAGCAGGTTCAATTACTAATCCTGTTGGAGCATTTTCTGTTGGTACAGCAGTGGCGGCAGGTGCACTATTGGCCACCTCAAAAGGCTCTACTGATGATAAAACAAATACAAACACAACCCTACAAAATTCTACTCCCGACACTGTAAACTTTTTGACGGCGGATGAAAGTTATAATTTGATCGAGTCAAACACTACAATTAAGGACGAAATTGCGTCTAGTATCTACTACAAGGATATTGGTTCAAGGAAAAATCTTACAGTTGCAGAGTCAAATGTTGAGTTCGAAGGATCACCATCGGGAGTAAAAAATATTTACAGATCAAAGGCCAATACAAATATTAGGAAACTAGTGACCGAAGGCTATATAAAAATAAACAGAACTTCTCAAGATGTTAGTTTGAGTAATGAGATAGCGAATCTATAATGCAAGAATTTTATACAAATTTACCACCTAAAGATAAAGACAATCTTGATAAAACAATTGAAAAATTGACTACAACAAACTATGAAGACAATTTTCAATTCAATGCTGGAGAGTACGACGCCGCGGTGGCATTTTTTGTAAAGAGAGGTTTTGAAAGGGTAGCGGCAGAATCAACGGCCTACGTGATATTATCACAGGCAAAAATAGACTCTGTATCTCCACAATCCATATTAGACCAACTTACATATGCCAATCCTGCACAACTTTCTGAATTGATAACCATTGTGCTTAATGCAAATAGATACAAATCTAGTAGGTTAGGTGTAAGGAAAACTCTCACTACAAAAGAAACTGTGTCTAGAAATATACTAGACTAATGAACAAATTCCAACGAGGTAGATACACACTTAAAAATCCTGAAAAGTATGTCGGACTTAAAACTCCAACTTATCGTTCTGGGTGGGAACATGCCTTTATGAGATTGTGTGATGAACATCCTAACGTATACAAATGGGCCAGTGAATCAATTAGAATTCCATACAGACATCCACTTACAGGAAAATATACAATATATGTGCCAGATTTTTTTATTGTATACAACGATAAAAATGGAAAGAAACATGCAGAACTTGTTGAAGTCAAACCAAAGTCACAAACAAACATGATGGATGCTGGTAAAAGCCAAGGCAAAAAAAGGCAAGTAGTAATTAACATGGCCAAGTGGGAGGCCGCAAACGCCTATGCTAAACAAAACAAAATACGTTTTAGAGTAGTATCAGAAGACCAATTATTTCATAACGGGAAACGTTAAGTAATACGCATGACAAAAAAATTAGAAGAAATTTTAAATTTACCAAATGTAAAAGAAGCATTCAGTGAAGTGGATAAAAAAGAAAAAGAAAAACAGATGAAGGACGCAGGAGTGAGTGTCCAAAAGAATGTTGATCCAAAAACTGCAAAAGCACTTGAAAAAACATATGCCGAATTTGATAAAATTGCGGCCGCTCTACCGCAAGTAAAAGGCCTTGGAGAATTATCTGATTTAGAACTTGATAAACTGTCTGTAGAAGCAGAAGAAAGTTATAAGAATTTAATGGATCTTGGCATGAACGTTGATTCAAGATATTCAGGTAGAATATTTGAAGTTGCAAGTACTATGTTACGTAACGCCATTGATGCAAAGTCAAACAAGATAGATAAAAAATTAAAAATGGTAGAACTTCAACTAAAGAAAATGAAACTAGATAAAGACGGAAACGATGACACGCCAATACAAGAAAGTGATGGCTTTGTGGTATCTGACAGAAATGAATTAATGAAAAAACTACTAAAGAAAGATGACAATGAAAAGTAAGTATACCTTTGAAATAGATAAATTACCTAAGGATAGCGAATACGCAATTGAACACGAATGTTTTGATTACCCTTCTTGGTGGGACTACGCTGATACAAAAAGTGATTATCATTTTGACAAAGATAAAGACGATAGTAATCATCCTGGAATAAACACAGATTTAAAATTTAGATGGACAACAGATGTGAAAAAAGAGATAGAACCTTTTTTACAAGAAAAAAGTATGAATGTCCATCCAAATGACATTCAAATAATGCACAAAACTTGGTGGTATCATAAAATGGGAATCAGAGGACTAGATCACCATTGCTATAAGGAATCTTTAAAAGTTGAAAAGCACCCTACCCTAAAAAAAATTGTAGATTGGTTCGAATATGAGGACGAAATACAACCTATCATAATGATGATGCGTCCGGGTACTTTTGACATACACCACGTTGATCATCATGATGGACATCCTAGTGGATATGGACGAAAAGAAACACACCGAGTTATAGTACAATTAGTCGATTGGGAACCAGGAATGTTCCTACAATGGGGAAACAGAACAATAACACAGTGGAAAGCGGGAGACTCTATTTCCTGGGATAAAGGTATACCACACTCTATAGCCAATTCATCAAGGCACATTAGATACGCTTTAAGGATAACAGGAATACCCAGTGAAAAGACCATGGAAAAAATTGCTAAAGGCGGCATAGTGAACATCGAGTAAAGATGTAATTAGGACATAAAAAAGACTAAATAATGCATATGAGCACGTTTATACAGTATCTTACAGAATCAGCAAAGTCATATGACTACAAAATTAAAATAGCCGGTGATATTGATAAGGATTTTGCCACAAGAATGGAAACTGCACTAGGCAAATTTGAAGTTGCTAAGATGTCAGCAGGCAAGAAAACACCAATACAAAGTTTACCATTAGATTTTCCAGCATTGTCAAATGAATCAGTTACAATTTTTGATGTGACTACAAACTATCCAGCGTCAGTAATAGAAATGAAAGAGTACATAGCAGACTACATGAAAGTTTCTCCAGCAATGGTTGTTGTAAGAAAACCAAATGAACCAACTGAAGAATATCAGGAAACTATGAAAGTTGCTACGCAGTCAGAGTACAAAAATAAACTTCAAGACATAGAATACAAAGATGCTCCAAAAGTAAACGCAGAAGACTATCATTCATCAAATGCAAATATGAGTTTGCTAAAAGAATTACTTAAAGACAGAGAAGAAAATAAAGAACATCCAAAAGAAAAAGAAAACATTTCAACTAAAGAGGATGAGGCGGCAATGAGTCCTTTAAGCAAATCAACAAATCCACACCCAGATCCAAAAAGGAAGTAACCATGGAAATGATCGACGTTTTAAAAAAGTTAGAAGAAATAGCACAGACTAGACCAGAACTTGTTGCAGATGCAGTAGACAATGTGTCAAGAACAAATCCAAAAACTGAAGCACATGGCGGACAACATTCAACATCTGGAAGATCTATGACATCAGGTGAGATGGACAAAAGAGAAAAAATTGTTAAAGGAATGAAAAAGGACAAAGCAGGATTCAATAAAAGATATGGCAAAGACGCTGACGCAGTGATGTATGCAACTGCTACAAAACAGGCTATGGCAGACGACGAAATAAATGAATTAAGTGTTGGCTCTTACAAAGAATTTTTAAAAAGCAAAGGCGTAGACATATACAAAATATCAGCAGACGATCATTCAAAATATGCAAAAATGTACCAAGCAGAAAAAGAAAAAGAAAAGACATCTAATGAAGGTGGAATGAGCGATATCCACATAGGTGCACAAGAGGCAATAGGCGAATACACAGACGAAGACGGCAACTTAACAATGCCAAAAAGAGATGTTGTAAAAGCACTTGTAGACAAGTCAAAAACTGAACCATTCCCAGCAAGTTACGAATACGAAACGGCGGCGAAAATGGTGGCAGATGACTTTGATGACAGCGGAGAACCAAAAGCAGACATGGAGCCTGCAATGGATTCAGAACAAGTAGCAGACGAAGGCAATGCTTTTGCACAGGCAGTACAAAAAGCAAAGGCGGCAGGTATGAAAAAAGGCGATAAATTTAAAGTTGGAGACGAAGAGCATACATTAAGAGATAGCGATTTTGAAGAGGTAAATACAAACACTATGGAAAACAAAGATAAAAAACCAGTAAACGAAGCAATACAAATATCAACAGATTCACCACAAGAAGCAGGCATGATGATGCAAATTTTAAAACTTGCAGGTATCCAACCAATGGGTGCTGAGATGCCAAACATGGAGCCAAAACAAGACATGGATCCAGGTGATATGAATAAGTCAATGGATGTACCAGGCGATGATGCAATGGGCAGTATGCAAATGGCTAAGATGAGAGACATGATGACTGCACCTGATGAAGAAAAACAAGACGAAACATTCGCAAATACACCAGATGAAAAAACTTCAGATGTTGACACTTTAGTGAACGTACATTCAGGTGGATTGAACAAAAGAAAATTGCAATACAAAAAAGAATATCCAGGCGACAATCCAATGGCGGCTGAAGATAAAATTACAGAACAAGAACTGTCAAATAGTTTAAGAACACAATACGAAAGTTTTAAACAAGCATATCAAGAAGCGGCAAAACCGGATTACATCGACCTTGACAAAGATGGCAATAAAACCGAACCTATGAAAAAGGCCGCTAAAGACAAAGAAGAAAAAAAAGACAAATAAGTTAGTTTTCCTAACACATCTTTAGCATTAAATACTAGACTATGGCATACGTAAGTTTAGACTCTGAGCAAATTAAGAAGGCTCATAAAAAACACAAGTACACTAAAATTCAAGTAGAGCAACTAGAAAAGTGTATGGATCCCATAACAGGTCCTTTGTATTTTATGGAAAACTTCATGAAGATACAACACCCAACAAAAGGTGAATTACCATTTGAACCTTATCCATATCAAAAAAGATTAATTGAAGCATACAACTCACATAGATTTTCAATATCGATGTTGCCTAGGCAAACAGGAAAAACAACCTGTGCATCAGGATACCTAATATGGTATGCTATGTTTCATCCAGACTCACAGATACTAATCGCGGCACACAAATACGCAGGTGCATCTGACATCATGTCCAGGGTGCGTTACGCATATGAAATGTTACCTGGTTGGATCAAGGCAGGTGTTAATCAGTACAACAGAAACAGTATCGAATTCGACAATGGATCAAAAATAATGGCCACAACAACAACTGAAAATACAGGTAGAGGTATGTCCTTAACAATGATATACTGTGATGAGTTTGCGTTCGTACAACCACCAGAAAAAGCCAAAGAGTTTTGGACATCACTATCTCCTACACTGTCAACAGGAGGAAAGTGTTTAATTACATCTACACCTAACAGTGATGAAGATCAATTTGCAATGATCTGGAAAGAAGCAAATAAAAGATTTGACGAATATGGCAATGATAAAACAGTAGGAACAAATGGATTCTACGCCATGAAAGCACACTGGAGTGAACATCCAGACAGAGACGAAGAATGGGCAGAAACAGAAAGATCAAGAATTGGTGAAGAAAGATTTAGAAGGGAACACGAGTGTGAATTTTTAATCTTTGACGAAACATTAATCAGCAGTATACATCTTGCAGACATGGAAGGTGTGCCACCAATAGAGTCAACAGGACAGGTACGTTGGTTTAAGAGACCTACACCTGGAATGACATACATGGTATCACTAGATCCCAGCATGGGAACTGGTGGTGACTACGCCGCGATACAAGTATTTGAATTACCTACGTTTGAACAGATAGGTGAGTGGCACCATAACATGACTCCTATGAATCAACAGATAAGAATTTTACAAGGAATAAACAAACACCTTCATGATTCTATCATGGAAAAGGATTCTAGTGCAACACCACAAATATTTTATTCAATGGAAAACAACACCATAGGTGAAGCCGCATTGATGAGAGTTATGGACATAGGGGAAGAAAACATAATGGGCATGTTTTTAAGTGAGCCTATAAGAAAAGGACACAGACGTAAGTTCAGACGAGGATTTAACACAACCGCAAAACATAAGATAGATGCATGTACAAAATTCAAAGAACTTGTAGAAGGCGGAAAAATGAAGATCAATTCGCAACTACTAATAAGTGAAATGAAAGACTTTGTAGCAACAGGTCTTAGTTACAAAGCAAAGCCAGGACAGCACGACGATTTGGTAATGAGTTGTTTATTAATGACTCGTATGATGAAAGTTTTAGCAGATTTTGATCCTAAAATATTTGAAAAATGGACTGATAGGTCATCTGAACTAACTACACCAATGCCAATCTTTGCTAACCTTGGCATATAAATACACTGTATGAACCCAAAAACAAGCACCGACCTTTTTAACAAGATTAGATCACAATTTACAAACATTAGAATTGGTGATGAAAATGGCGCCGCTACGGCAGATCCGGCAAGTGCTACCTTTTTTGAATTTGAATTTAAAGAAGATGCAGACACTTTTGGCTCAGTAAGTGTAAGTTTAGCAGATGGCGAGAACATGAAGGTTTTTTACAACAGAAACTTGGTTGATAAAATTGACGAAGATAGCAAAGATGAATGGTATGCTTTTTTAAAGGAATTAAAAGACTTTGCTGTAGAACATCAATTAAGGTTTGACGTGAGAGATATCACTAAATCGGGCCTAACGAAGCAGGATTATCAAAATATTGCAGATACGAATAAAACGGTAAATACAGACGAGATGTCAGAAGAACTAAACAGGATTACAAAATTAGCGGGTGTTGAGGTCAAAGAAGGACTTACAGGCACAGCAAAACGTTCATATGAGAACCTAGACAAAACAAGATTAATAATAAGGCACACAGGCAAGGTAGATGAAACTGTGCCGGGTGCAAGATCAAGACAAATACAATCACTGTACATTGAGAATGAAGATGGCGAAAGATTCAAGTATCCAATCACACACCTAGCAGGTGCAAGAGCAATGACAAGACATGTTGCAAACGGTGGAAGACCACATGATGAATTTGGACAACACATTGTTTCAACATCAGAAGACATAGCAAAATTAAATTCATTTTCAAGATATGCGTCTAACAAAGACCAACTAAATGACAACGCAGGTGACATCATTGAAAAAACAAAATTAAAATTAGAAAATTTAAGAAACTACGTAAAAAACCTAAGCAAACAATCGCACTACGAAGAAGCATCTAAAAGTTTTATCACTTCCGAAGAACAAATTTTAGATGACGAGACTGTTGCTAAATTAAGAGAAAAGTTCACAATGAAAAACTTAGATGGCAGAGTAGAAGAGGCCCTACCACTAATACATAGAATAATGAGTGAACTTGAAAAACCTAAAGATGGCGAAGACGAAGAAGAAGGCACGCCTAATTCTACTATACCTACAGATCAAGTAAACGAATTAGATCCAGGCGATGAGCCAATAGATGCACCAATCGAACCAGCGGTTGACCACGCAATGGTAATAAAAAAATTCTTAGCAGATCCTGACAGCAAAATATTGTTGAACAAGAATATGCCTGATGAAAAAAGAATTATACCTAAAAATGTAGGGCCAGCAGATACACAGATTATGACAAAACTGTCAGACATAGCATCTAGAATGCTTACAAAAACTCCAGACGAGGACAGAGTGGCAAACTTTGCATCCAGAGTTGCTGATCAAATAAGCCAAACAGGTCAACCATTTGATCCTAAAGATCCTGATGCAAGTAAGAATAGAGAACTTGCAAAAATGCTTGTGGCAAAATATGACAGAGTGGCACAAGAAATTGATCCTGCAGAATTTAAATCCAAAAAAGATATTAAAGGTAAAGCAAAAGAAACAGAAGCATTTGAAAATTGGGTAAACGACATTGACAAAGTAGAAGAAGACAAAGGCTCTACTTTGGCGTCAAGAATGATAAGAAAAGCAGGCATGGATGATCCAGAGTCAATGGACGCTGAAGTATTCAAAAAATCCGCAGACATGCTAGACGCAGGTGACTTAGAAGAATTTGGAAAATATCTTTACAACCAAGACACTGCACCAAGAGAATTTGTAATGAAGAAACTAGCAGATCATGATCCAGAAACATTCAAAAAAGTGTATGGTGATCAAGAAGGTTACCTGGCAACAATGAAACCAACAGGCATGGAAGGTATGACTTTTGAAGATATCAAACCATACGTGTCAATGTACAAAGGCGATGATGGCAAAATGGTATATGACGTACTAGGCAGAGATGAAAAGTCAGTTTACAAAACTAATAATGCTAAAATGGCGATGAAGTATTTTTCAAAAAATTTCGATAAATTAAAAAGACCTGCAAAAACTGAAGTTGAACAAGAAGCAGAACAAATTCAATCCAAAGTTGACGCGGAAGACAGCGAACTTACAAGAATATCTCAACTAGCAAACTACTAACATGCAAAAGCAATTACCAAAAATGGTTGTTACTGACGCTGACAAAAGACTCAATACACCGGCATACAGACGAATGATAGCAGGTGATAATAGATACGTGGACGGTACCACAAAAGAAAACCAAAAATAATACTAGACATTAGATAAATATAGTAGTATATTATGCACTAACGCTTAATATACATTTAGGCACAAACATAGGCAAAATAGGAGGCTTACATTATGGCTACATTGGCTGAAATAAGAGCGAAGTTAAAATCACAAGAACCAAATCGCTCAGGTTCATCAACAGGCGGCGACAACGCCATCTACCCACACTGGAACATATCTGAAGGCTCGGAAGCAGTTGTTAGATTCTTGCCAGACAAGGACACAAACAACACGTTCTTCTGGACTGAAAGAAACATGATCAAACTACCTTTCGCAGGCGTGAAAGGACAGACTGATTCAAGACCAGTGCAGGTACAAGTACCGTGTATGGAAATGTACGGAAAAACTTGTCCGGTACTAACGGAAGTCAGACCATGGTTCAAAGATAAGAGCATGGAAGACATGGGCAGAAAATATTGGAAAAAGAAAAGTTACATTTTCCAAGGATTTGTTACTACAAACCCGTTAGCAGAGGACACAACACCAGAGAATCCAATTAGAAGATTTATAATTGGTCCTCAAATATTCAACATAATCAGAGCGGCTTTACTTGATCCAGAGATGGAAGAGTTACCAACTGATTTTGTGAAAGGTGTTGACTTTAGAATTAATAAAACAACTAAAGGTGGATATGCTGACTACTCAACATCAAAATGGTCAAGAAGAGAAAGAGCACTTGAAGAAGCAGAGAGAAGTGCAATCGACAAGTTTGGATTACACAATCTTGGAGACTTCAGACCAAAAGAACCATCAGAAGCAGAAGTAAAAATAATCAAGGAATTATTTGAAAAGTCTGTGGACGGTGAGGCTTATGATCTTGAGAAATATGGACAATACTTTAGACCCTCAGGAATGAGTGCTCAAGTATCAATCCCAACAGCAAGTAAACCTGCTGTGGTTGAACACACTCATGATAATGGAACTAAACATAGTCACGCAGATGGTGACAAACCCCATTCACACGAGAATGAACAACCAGCGCCAGCGGCGCCGGCGGATACTGCACCTGCACAACCAACAGGTGATAGTGCCAAAAGAGCAGAGGACATCTTGAAACTAATAAGATCAAGACAAGCAAAATAATCTGACATTTTACCAAGGCCTTGATATTGACTATTAAGGCCTTGTGTATTATAATATAGGAAGTATTATGACAAAAGTATTTGACGCAACAAAATTTAGAAAGAGTATTACAAAATCAATTCAAGGTCTCGGAATAGGATTTAGTGATCCAACAGACTGGATATCAACAGGCAACTACGCACTAAACTATTTGATGACTGGTGATTTCAACAAAGGTATTCCCCTAGGCAAAGTCACAGTACTTGCCGGTGAGTCTGGTGCAGGTAAATCATACATAGCATCGGGCAACATTATTAAAAACGCACAGGATCAAGGTATATTTGTTATACTGATTGATACAGAGAACGCACTAGACGAAACTTGGCTACAAGCACTCAAAGTAGACACGTCTGAAGACAAACTGTTAAAATTAAGTTTGTCCATGGTAGATGATGTAGCAAAAACTGTAAGTGAGTTCATGAAAGGCTACAAAGAACAACATGCCGATGACAAAGAAGGTGCACCAAAAGTGCTTTTTGTTATTGATTCATTAGGCATGATGCTAACACCAACAGACGTAAATCAGTTCGAAGCAGGTGAGATGAAAGGTGACCTAGGTCGTAAACCAAAGGCATTGACAGCACTTGTAAGAAACTGTGTTAACATGTTTGGTAGTTGGAACGTTGGCATGATAGCAACTAATCACACATACGCATCGCAAGATATGTTTGATCCAGATGACAAGATATCAGGTGGACAGGGATTTATCTATGCATCAAGCATCGTCGTCGCTATGAAAAAATTAAAATTAAAGGAAGATGAAAAAGGCAACAAAGTAACCGACGTGAGAGGTATAAGAGCCGCATGTAAAGTTATGAAGACAAGATACGCTAAACCATTCGAATCTGTTCAGGTTAAAATTCCATATGATACAGGGATGGATCCACATAGTGGACTGGTTGATTTATTCGAGAAAAAAGGTGTATTAGTACAGACAGGTAATAGGTTAAAATACGTTGATTCCGCAGGCAAAGAACATATTGAGTTCAGAAAAGCCTGGGTTGGTTCCAAATTAGATATGTTAATGTCTGATTTTGATAAATTAAGTACAGACCAACCTAAGGAAGAAACAAATGGCTGATATGACTTATGAAGATATCGAACGTATTTGGCACTCATTAGCACTCTATCTACCAGACAAAAATAAATCAGATGCCGCTGTAGAATTCATTAACACCCTCCGAGATATTGGTGTTGAAGAATCTGAAATCAAAGCATCGTCTGATTGTGATCCAAAAATTGAAGAAGCAGTAGGATCAGTGTTTGCAGATGACGAAGAAGAAGAGCAATACGACGATAGATATGAAGACAATTAATTGGTATAACACAATCACAAGAGATGTAACAAAAGTCCCAGAGTGTATTACTCACTATGAGACAGAACTAGAAGAAGCAAAAAAAGAAGTTAGAATTTTTGGTAACCTAGAAAAAGCATCTGCATCGATGCCTGGAATTGTAGAACACAGATTCAATCAATTGCAACAACTCGAAGCAATATTAAACTACTTAAATTTAGAATTACGAAGATTGAGATCAAAGACATTTGTGACGTTTTTTGAAAATTATAACAGGGCATTATCAAGCAGAGATGCAGACAAATACGTAGACGGTGACGCCCACGTAGTTGAAATGGAAAAAGTCATTAATGATTTTGCACTTATTAGAAATCAATATTTAGGCATCACCAAAGGACTCGATCAAAAGCAATGGCAGATTACAAACATTGTAAAACTTCGTGTAGCAGGTATGGAAGATGCAAATATCAAATAGAATAATCCTAACAGACGTAGACGGCGTACTACTAGAATGGGAAAATCATTTTAGCAATTGGATGTTGCAACGTTCATACTTTAACGACAAAGGTAAAAAAATTTACCCATACACACTGCTAGATGATAAAGAAAACACCTACGAGATGGCCGAAAGGTTTGGACTAACCATACCCGAAATAAGAAAAGAAATACGTGAGTTCAACAAAAGTGCATGGATGGCAACTCAATCACCAATGCTTGATTCACAGACTTGGGTAAAACTATTACACGCGGAGGGTTGGACATTTATTCCAATAACCTCTCAAACATCTGACATACCGGCACAAGAAGTTAGAAAGAAAAGGCTTGAAGATTTATTTGGAGATGTCTTCTACAATTACCATATATTAGATACAGGAGCGGACAAAGACAACGCATTAGCCGAGTTTCACAATACCGGACTGTATTGGGTAGAGGACAAGCCAAAAAACGCACTAGCAGGCCTTAATTACGGTTTAAAGCCTATAATTATAGACCACCCATACAACCGAGACTTCAATCATCCTGATATTACCAGAGTAAATAATTGGAAACAAATACACGAATTACTAGTTAAATGAAAATATACGTAGGTTGGGATTCCAGAGAAGATATAGCATACCAAGTGTGTGAACACTCCATCAAGCGTAGAGATCCTGAAGCAGAAGTAGTGCCATTAAAACAAAATGACATGCGGACACAAGGTATCTATACAAGAGAAAAAGATAAACTGGCATCAACAGAATTTACGTTTACAAGATTTTTTGTACCATATCTGAATGATTTCAAAGGTTGGGCAGTGTTCTGTGATTGTGATTTTCTTTGGAAAATACCAAGTCACGAACTAGAGCAATACTGTGATCCAAGCAAAGCAGTTGTCTGCGTACAACACGATTACAAACCAAAGGAAACAACAAAAATGGATGGACAAGTACAGTCAGTATACCCAAGAAAGAACTGGTCAAGTATGGTATTATGGAACTGTGAACATCCTAAAAACAAGATGCTTACTCCTGACTTTTTAAATCAACAAACTCCAAAATTCCTACATAGATTTTCATGGTTAGATGATTCAGAAGTTGGTTCATTACCGCACAACTACAATTGGTTAGTGGGTTGGTACAAAGAGCCAGAGGATGGCAAGCCTAAAGTATTGCACTACACCGAGGGTGGTCCATGGTTTGACGGATACCGAGACTGTGAATATGGTGATGACTGGAAGAAGGAAGTAATAAATCTTTTTTCGGCATAATGGACCTATTTGAAAAAATACATAAGCGTCATTTCTTTCAAAATCCCCAAGAATATATCTACGCTCAACACATTATACAATTAGATGAATACGAAAAATTATATGAAAATTGCAACAATTTAAATCATAATGTCTGGAAAGAATTTGATGAGAAATATAAACTTGGCTTTACATTTTATGAAGATATTGCCGAGATAGACACTAGAAGAGAGTTGACTTGCCTATGGTTTTTTAGGGATCGTAACGATAAAGATGCAGGTAACGATATAACACTTGGTGATAAAATAGTACCATTCCAAACCAATGTGATCTTTATTACTCCTAGCAAAATTAAATTTAATAAAAGAGAAAAATATTTTATCAGAAGACCATGTCTACAAATTGACATTGATAAAGAAATGTATGTAAATATTAAAAAAAGGTTAGGTTATGAATGAAGGTGAAAGATTTGTTAATAAATGTTTTGACACAGAAGTTCAACTACAACCATGGCCGTATCAAATATTAAACGATACATTAAGTAAAACTGTTTTTGCCAAACTTAAAACACAATGTAAAGAAAAATTTAATTTTCCTACAAAAGAATTACATCATATTTTTCCAAAAGATTACAGCAAGTATGGATTAGATTTTTATGACGAAACAGTAGATATATGCACAAGTCTTTTACATAATATAAAAAAGTTGTGCAACATGTATCCAAAACATAGACAATATCCCACATTAGGAGTGAACGCACACATATCTGTTACGCCTCCTCTACCTTACAAATTTCACATACATCAAGAAGGTTTAGAAAAAATTTGGAGTTCTGTTACTTACATTACACCAGATAAGAACGTTGGGACAAAAATGTATACAGCACAAACTGAAGATGCTTTTGTAAAAGAAGCAGAATGGATTCCAAATAGCACGTTTATATTTTGTGGCCAAGAAAGACAAACTTGGCACTCATATGAAAGCAATCAAAACACAAATCGTATTACGTTAAACTTGTTTATTCAAAAAACAAGAAAAAATAAATGTTTTATGGAAGTTAGTGACTTGAAATAAAATTTTTTAGTGCGTCCACATCTGCTGTAAGGTGTCTGGTCTTAACTTTATCCCACACAAAATTATCTCTATTATTGATATTTAGATTACTTCTAACTTGCTTGCCTGTGTCATCAAACATTTTCTTCGCTTTAAATATCACTGTTGGCAAATACAAGCATCTATTAATCTTTCTAGCAACTGTTTGTGTGTAAGAGTCTACGTGCCAATGCCAAAAGAATGGAGGTGCAAGATATCCCAAAGTGTTTATCCAATTTTTATGAACGGCAAAATGTGCCGCAGGCAACTCTTTGTCTGGCCACAATTTAACAACTTTATCAAGAGTCTTAGTGCCTTTGTATCTGCCATCACTTGGCACAACCATTAAAATTTTATCATCATATTGATCAAATTGTTCAACTATTTTCTGATCCCAGTGAGGGGTTTGAATGTCAACATCATCGCCCATAAGCATCACGATGTCGTGTTTTGCCTTGTATGCCATCTCGTTCCAACTGAAACACGTTGATTGGTTTGGGCCTATACTATAATATTTTGCACTTATAAGATCTTTGTATTCATTTAATGCAGGATCGTCATCATTAAGGTAAAACTTTATGTCAACGTCAAACTTTGCATATCTTTCGGCAGTCTCAATTAATCTTTTTGCATAACTTGGTCGTCCCCGTGTTGGGCAACTAAAGGATATCATATTAGTTTTTTCTTCCAAGTATCTGGTGTATGTTCATTTACAATCTCAAGTGGCAAATGATATTGAAACTTTTTAGTGCCCCTTGACCTAATGTAATCTGCGGTTTTCTTAACCGATTGTCTCATGTTTGTTGACGTTTTGTAGTCTAACAATCTTCTCGCCTTGTCAGATGAGCAAGTTGCCAGTTTGACTTCTTTGGGTCTGTCCTTGTGGTGTATTGGATCTAAATTAACTCCTGTTTCGTTAGCACATGCTTCTGCCAGTTCGTTGATGGTAACAGGCTCTTCGTCTGGTCCTATGTTTATCACTTCTCCAACAACGTTGTCATTGAACGCCAACGCATTTAAACAGTACAGGCAATCGTCGATGTAACTGAAACACCTTTTTTGCTCACCGTCTCCATATATTATAGGTTGTTTACCTTGTAACATTCTGTTCAACATGATAGACATTACGTTTCTAAAGGGGTCATCATACTTCTGTCTTGGTCCAACAATGTTGTGAGGTACAGCAATGACATACTCAACTCCGTGTGTCTCACATAAATTCCTCAACACGTCTTCTCCGGCCTTCTTTGCGATACCATATGGATCTTGTGGACGGCATTCATAAAACTCTTTGTACGGCACTTGATCATGATGGCCATACCTAGCCATACTAGAACAGTAAACGATTCGCTTTACTTTATTCCTTATCGCCGCAGTAATGGTCGTCACTGACGCTTCAAAAATGTTTCTTGTTACTAACACTGGAGAAAAAACCGACAATCCTTCATAGGCAGTCGCCGCTGTGTGATACACAATATCGCAACCTTGCATCGCTTTTGTTAAATTTTCTAAGTCACAACAATCAATCTGGTGGAATTCTACATCCTGTGGTACATTGTCAGTATAACCACCAATCATGTTGTCATTGCCAGCCACAGTGTGTCCTTGAGAGATCATTAAATCTGCAAGATGTGATCCTAAAAATCCTGCCACACCTGTTATGAAAATCTTCATATGTCTATTTAAAACACTATTTTTTGGTAAAGACTTTATCTGGCCAGTGTTGTATTAGAAGTTTAAATCCAAGTTTTTGAATAAATTCCTCTACCTCTAAATTATTGGATCCATATTTTTTGGTATTGTTGTTTAGTTCTATCATTAAATATTTTGAATTTGAAAGAGTTTCTGTTGCTCCTTTTAAAACTTCCATCTCATACCCTTCGACATCTATTTTAATTAAATCGACATCATTTAACTTTAAACTATCAATGGTAATCATAGGAATATCGCCATCGCCTATTACTCTTTTTGCTTGGGTAAAGTTATCATCAGACAGAGATATCATATTACCTTCTGATCCAACTGCCAATTTGAATTTCTCAACGTCATCACCTACGTTTTTCATTAAACACTGAAAGTGTAAAGGATCGGGTTCAAAGGCCACTATATGATTTGAAAAATCATTCATTGCTATTGTCCACGTACCAACCCAAGCACCTATATCTAAAATTTTAGTGAATTTTAATTTTTTTTTCTTACAATAAGTTATGAATTTTTCTAAACATTTATTTTGTGTAAACTTACCTTCTCGTTTCCAATTTTCTATGTGTACATCGTTTGACGGAACCCAAACATTATTAATTTTTTCAATATTCATTTGTTAATATTTAAGTGTGAGTACCATGGCTTTAAATATTTGAAATCACTTGAATAGAGATCCTTTATCCTGTCAATTTGTTTATTAGTAAGTTTTATTTTTTCACCTGATCTTCTTAATTTATTATTAGGGGTGAATCTTGGAAATATTTTATCAACAACGTTAACATTCTTCAGTAAATCTTCAAATCTAAACACGTGATGCAATTTGGCTCCAGGCTCACACAACCAATCTGTCTGAGGCATATAGTTTGCCCTAACTCTGCCTTTTTCCATGTCGTCGAGCATACCGTCAATTGTCTTCCACCCATGCTTTTTTGCTGTGCCCTTGACATACCGAAACCATCTCCATGAACTTATCACTCTATCTAATGGTTCTCTCACCAAGGTAATAATTTTATAATCAGAAACATCTGCTTCTATTTTATGAAGTTTTTCTAGTATACCTTTAATTTTTCCGTGCTTTCCACACGCTACATATTTTTTATTTAGATTATTAATTAAATATTTGTTTCTAATGTAAGAAACGGGTCCTGTATGATCTTTATTTGCATACCAAGAATACCCAAACCAAGAACCTCCTGTACGAGGTATATGCATGAAAATTATTTTTGACCAACTATCTATCTGCATCGTGTGCCTCCAAAATTGACTTTGTCATATTTAACATCTTAAGTCCCCAAGCACAATGGCCGTCTATAGCAGGATGTTCGTCATTTTCGGATACACACAGTCCATTTGTAAGGCACCACCCATGCTGTGTTTCTTCATGTGCGGCTCTAAGTTGAAAAAAGTTTTGTTCGTCAACTTTATTCAGTAATTCCTGTGCTTCACTAGTATGTGGTGTATCAAAACCATTGTGTAAAGCGTTGAATATTAAGTATGGAACATTATTATTTTTTAAATAATTTTGCATATAGATTATCTGTGTCAGTGTCCTAATTTGACATTCTTCTATTATAGCAGGAAGATATTCGTCCTTCCAAGGACTGAACATCACATCTTTATATCCTACATCTTGTCCCGGGCCAACAATTTTCCATGTATGCCAATGAGACCTATTCCTGCGATCTGTAAGTCCTTCTCTCCTGTTATCAGTCGTCAATCCGATCAGGACAAAACTATTTTTCAAGTTTGTTTCAATAAGTCTTCGAAAAATCATTTCATTACTTCCGCCATTCATAGCAATTTTTTGGAATCCTAATTTTAATTTGTCAGCAATATAGTTGCCACATGTATATGGTGCTTTAATTTTAAATTCAAAGTCTTTTTGTGTCTCTCTTCTTTCGCTACCACCAAACCTGTGTACCCGTGGTGCTATGTCACTAGGTAGACCTTTTACGTAGTGTGGCACGCCGTTACCAACTGCAAAAGAACAACCAAAGTGAATTAGTTTCATTCTATTATGCCTTTGTCTAATAGTATTTCTACTGCTTTGCCGTTCTCAAACTCCTCCGGCGTAAACTGTTGATAGGCTAAACTGTAGAGCCAATCCTCAGCACTTGTCACTAACGGATTTTCAATATCAGATAGTTCAGTGTTTGCTATTTGCGTTGCAAAACTTTTTTCATCACAAAATATTGGCTTTCCCATACAAGCCGCCTCGACAGCACTTATGCTACAACTAGTCACGCAGGCCCATGCATTTTCAAGATCTTGTGAAATAGGGACCTTTGCCTCGCTCGGACCGGATGTGCCTCTACCCCTCGGCTTCTCTCTTACTTTTATTGGCCTATCGGTATATCTTTTTAACTGTGCAACTGTTTCGTCTGTCCAGTTTGGTCTATTTAGATATTTGTTTATACCAGCACTGCTTGGGCAAACTAAAATATAATCACCTTTAAAATCTGGTGCCTTAATCCTTATTTTAAAATTTTCAAATCTGTCTTGCTTACAACCTTTCAGATATCTTACGTGTATTGAATTTTTACAAATCCGCCAGTAGTGATTATCTGGTTTCAAATTTGCGTTATCAAACCTGCCAAAGTACGGAGTGTCAGTGAACCAAAATTGATGTTTACGTGATTCTAATTTTTTAACTAGTTCTAAATTGTTGTTGACAAATCCCCAAAACATCGAATTCGGCAGAGGCTCTGTTGCATTGTTGTTTAAGACAGATACTTGATCGGGCCATGATTTCTTTATTCCGGCAAATACTTCCCATGCCTTGCTTTTTGGTTTATCAGATGGTGCGTAGATCGTTAGCATTTATAAACTCCAATAATTGTTTCGCCCAGTATATGTGTCCTTCTCTATCTGGGTGTGGATCCGCTTTGTTGGCAATTAATTTTTTTTCTTTTATGAATTCAAAATGTGAATATTCAAATTTGTAAAATCTTTTTTGATCTATACATTCAGACAAGCACCGCACATCTTTGTTGACTATAGGTCCGTCTGGTAAAGTATTATACATCAAGTAAGGATATTTTTTCTGTTTAAAATAAAATTGTAAATTTAAAATAGCCTCTATTGATTCATACTGACACATTTGATCCAAATCCAAATTAAGTTGCCAAAGTTCCTTATAAAATTTTCCAGCAAATGGATTCTTTTGTGGCGAGTATGTTTTCCAGAACGTCTTTAATTCTGGAAACTTATTTTGTTTGTAACCATCGTCTGTAGGGAAGTCTACTCTACTTCCTGCCGTAATACCTATCAAGAAAAACGTTTTTTTAGCAATATCAGGATTACGTTCACACCAAACTTTTGTTGTGATGCTTGTGCGTCTATTCCCTCTACCCCCTGCGGCCAAATGTCCTCCCCGCTGTAGGTCCATTAATTTTTCTAACTCAAGACCAGCATGAGTCATTATATTATCCTTTGGTCGGAAGGTAAGGAACGAACATCCGTTTATAAAAATATGAGTTGGTGCCATAAAATATTATAATTAATTATACAATATCAAAACCCATGTCGCAACTTGTTAAAAATATTACCAGCATAGATTATTTCACAAACAAGTTTGATGTGATAGACATTCCATACAATCTAAACATGCAGTATCATCCACAAAATAAAACTAGTAATTGGACAAGCCTGCCAACATTTGTTGCAGAATTTAATAATTGTAGTGTAACTTCATTACCACTTTTAATCACTGAAGACAGGCATATGATCACAGAACATGTATGGCCAATACTTGACAAATATAAAAACAAACCAAAGAAACACCATAAACTATGGGACAGTTGGGGACAGGACATGGAGGTCGAAATGCCACCTATTAAAGAGCAGTTCCATGGCACATATCAATACGTTTGGTTGCCAATTGACGAATACAGCACAAATAATCCGTGGCATATCTGGATTGACGTGATTAGTAAATTTCGACTGATTGAAAAAAGATGGAGTACAGATTTCACCAAGTACGTCTATGTTTTATCAAACCCTAGTGCTTACTTTGAAAAAGTACATAAAGAATTATTTCCACAGATGCGTTACATAGTGATGCCAAAAAATGAAACATGGAGATTTCAACACTTGATCGTTCCATCCATGAGCAATCATAATGACGGAGTTGTCATGCCACATCTTCCGCCGTGGTTAAGACATTTCAAAGGATCATTTGGTGTTGAAAAATCTAAACCCCACAGGAAAATATTCGTATCACGTGCCAAAGCACAAACAAGAAAGGTTAAAAACCAAGCAGAGTTACTGATGGCTTTGAAAGGATGGGAGTCTGTGGTGCTTGAGGATCTTACAATTAAAGAACAGGTAAAAACTTTTGCAGAAGCAAAACAGGTTCTATCGACACATGGTGCAGGTTTGGTTAACAGTTTATGGTGCAAAGAAGGAACCAAGATTATAGAGATACAAGATAAAAAAATGCTTCATAAAAAAGTATATCCACTTTTATCAAATGCACTTAAACTAAAACACGAATTGTATTTGGCAAGCACAACATCGATAAAAGCAAAGGGCAAAAAACCAAAAGGAGTTAAAAGATGGAATGATTTGATTGACTTTAACGTCAATATTCCAGATTTAATTAGACATTTAGACTGATATAAATTATAATATAACCATGTATTCGTTACTTCAAAAAAAACCAAAAGTAGAAACAAAACCCTATCCGCATGTTGTAATTGAAGATGCATTACCTTGGGAACTGTATGAAGAACTTGAAAATACTTTTCCCGAAGAACAGGTACTAGCAACCCAACCATATGATAATGGTATATGTTACAGAATGAAGGCAAACCTAATGTTGGATCCAAAATTCCAACCGGAGGTCTGGAGAAAGTTTACTGAATATCACACATCTGCAGAATGGTTCAACGAAGTAAATGATTTGTTCAAACACTGGATGCCCAATTTATTGGCTGAAAGATTCACAGAAAATGATCTCGGTGCTAGAGGATGGGCAGACAAAAATAAAAATATTTGGACAGACTGCCAAGTTGTAATGCATAAACCAATTTCTGAAACAACTTCAAGAACACCACATATAGATAATCCAATGGAGATGTGGGCAGGTCTTTTATACATGCCCTACAAAGAAGACAAAAGCACAGGAGGCGAATTTAGGTTACATTCAGTTGTTAATCCGGTAAAGAGAGTTGACATGTCAAAAGGCAGACAAGTTTACAAAGGAGACCTTGGGGAAGTAATTAAAACAGTTCCTTACAAGAGAAACACTTTTGTAATGTTTGCCAACCATTCACCTAACACAGTGCATAGTGTATCAAATAGAATTAATCCTGAACTTTATAGGCGTAGTGTCAATATAATTGGAGAATTTAAAAGAGGTTATGCTAAAATGTACAAGGTAGAGGAAATAAAATAATGAATTTTGCTGTAAGGACAGAAAGAGCAAAAACAGAAAAATATGTTGAAAGTGCGGCACGTGGTATGCCAGACTGTAAATTAACAAACTATGAAACAGTTGTAGGCACAACAGACTTTGACAAAGTAGTCTTTATGGGAGTATTGCGGGGTACACATTTAGTTTACAAACACGCACAAGAACACAATAAAGATTTTTATTATATAGATAGGCCGTATTGGGGAGAAAGTAGATCAACACCGTATTGGATGAGATGTGTGAAGAACGAACATGTAAAGACTTTCGTAGATCACAGGCCTGATGACAGGTTCAAAAATACATTCAATGATGATATTATTCCCTATCATAAAAATGGAAAATACGTATTGGTTGTACCTCCTAGTCATGCAATGGCAGAAATGTTTGGTGGTAAAGATTGGCTACACAATACACTAAAGATTCTTAAGTCAAGCACAGATAGAGAACTAGTGGTAAGAGAAAAACCTTACAACCCAAAAACAGAAATAGACGGCGAGGGAAAAATGATGCCTGGCAAAAGTGCGAACAAACAACCAGCAAAACCTTTTGAGTGGGAACAAGTACACGCTGTCGTTACATTTAACAGTTCAATTACGATTAAAGCAGTAACAAATGGTGTCCCCGCTTTTGCAAATTTTGATAATCCTTGTTTACCAATATGCGAACAAGACTTTAGTAAAATTGAAACACCCAGATACGATGACCCAAGACCTGTGTTAAACAGTCTAGCGTATAATCAATTTACACAAGAAGAATTCCGAAATGGATATTTTATGGAGATATTAGATGGCAGATAAAATAAAACCACATGTAGTAGAAAAAGTAAAAGTAATAAGACAGTGGGAGGCAGACATGAATTTAGCAGAAGCAAAGGATATAGGCTTCAAAAAATATCACAACTATTATGCACCACACGGTATTGTAGAAAGTAGCAAAACAGTATTAAGTTTTGGTGTTGGTGGAGAATGCAGGTTTGAAAAACTAATTTTGCATGAAAATCCAAATTTAAATCTATACATGTTTGATCCAACACCCTACACTAGAAAATTTTTACATGGTATTGTACATTCATCGGCCAGGAAAGAAATAGACAACAAATTATTAAATGATGAACTAGCAAGAAAAATTAAATTTTTTCCATACGCATATAGTAATATTACGGGCAAACAAGAATTTTACTATGATCCGTCTAGAGAAGAAGGAATAAAAAAATCAGTCGATATGTTAACACAAAGTTTTTCTTTGTTAAAACAAAACGAAAACTTTCAATCTGTGACTGTAGATACCATTAATGTCAAGGATATTATGAAAAAATTTAATTTAGCATCTGTCGACATCATAAAAGCGGACATAGAAGGATTATGGAAAGAAATTAGTGATGAGATAATAGACAATAAGATTGACATAAAGATGTTAGCCACAGAGTTTGAACTAATTTTTGACGACATCAATGAATCATTAACAAAAGCAAAATATGTTGTTAACAAGTTTCAACAAAATGGTTACAAGGCATTTATAAATCGGAGAAGAGAAAAGTGTATGTTAGAAATGTTATTTGTGAGGCAAGACCTATATGAAGGTTGAAATATTTAGGAGAACTGTCAAGGACAGGCGTAGAGGTGCCAGTTGGGATCTACTGCAACACATGGCAGAAGGCATACGTGCATGTGGAGATGATCCTATAATTGTCAATGAAAATATGACAGGCCAATGGCAAAAAAATGAAATGGAACCACATACAAAAATTGGTTGCATGTTTGGTTACGGCGGCACGAACCAAATGCATCATACAAAAGGACGTAGGAGAGATCTAGTAGAGCGGGCAAAGAAAAAAGGCATTTACATTATTACGTTTGATGGAGGAATATTATCTAGTTTTGGCAATACTATTACTGATCCAAATCATCACTGGCGTGTAGCATTATATTCACCTATGAACAACGGTAACTTCTTAAGCGATAACTCACCACCTGACAGATGGGAACGCATGAAAAAAATTTGGAATATAAAATATGAACCATGGAGGAAGTCAAATCAGAAAGACCCAATACTGTTTGTATTGCAACCACAGGACAACTGGAGTATGAACGAATTAGATCCTATAAAATGGTTCAATGACGTTTATGAGAAACTAAGACCTGCTACTGACAGAAAATTTATAGTAAGGCCACACCCCAACCACGTTGCGGCAATGGAAAAGCGTATAGATGAGTTTCCAAAAGATAATGTTGAAGTAATAATTGGACAAAAATTTTTCACAGGAGACGAAAAAAAGTATTATAGATTTGATTTCCAAAAGGCAATCAGTAACTGCCATGCTGTTGTAACTCACAATTCAACGGCCAGCATCGACTCTTGCGTTCGTGGAATCCCCACCTTTGTTACCTCAGATCTTGCAATTTGTTGGCCAGTGGCAAACAAAGATTTAAACAATATAGAAACACCAGAATATCCAGACCGTGATCAATGGGTGTATGACATTGGTTACAAGCAGTGGACCGAAAAAGAAATAAGAGACGGTACAGTATTCAAACGTTTCAAAGAAAAGTTAGCACTGTAATGACTTACGTAGTCAACGACAAGTGTATTATGTGTAAGCACACAGATTGCGTAGAGGTTTGTCCGGTAGATTGTTTCTATGAAGGTGAGAACATGTTGGTCATTAATCCAGATGAGTGTATCGACTGCGGCGTGTGTGAACCAGAATGTCCAGAGGACGCAATACTGCCAGACACAGATGACGAAGGTGCCAAATGGGTGGAGTTCAATGGTGAGTGGTCACAAAAATGGGCAGTCCTCACTGAAAAAAAGGACGCCCTACCCGATCATGCTAAACATTCGGGAGAAGAAGGAAAATTGGAGAAGTACTTTAAGGAAAAATAATATGTGTGGAATATACGGAATCACTGCTCACGATCCTGAATTTATTCAGAACTTTATCAAGACATGTCAACACAGAGGACCAGACGGACAAAAAGTTTGGTGGGATCCTGAACACACGATTACATTAGGACATAACCTTTTAAGCATTATGGCAAACCCGCAATTATCAATACAGCCGTGGAAGACACCAAAAGGAAACACTCTTGTTTACAATGGAGAAATCTTCAACTATTACGAACTCAAAAGCAAATACAAGGACAGAGGCTTTGCAGGAATCACAGGATGCGATACAGAGTTACTGGCATGGGGCCTTGATGAATTTGGATTAGACTTTATAGATGAGATTGATTCAATGCACGGTTTTGCTTACTATGACAAAAATAAAAAACAACTGACCTTAAGCAGAGATCATGCAGGAATCAAACCTGTATACTATGCTGAAATTAATGAAGGACTTGTATTTGGTTCGGAGATAAAAGGCATGTTAGAAAAAGTTCCAGGATCGAGACACGTTGATACACTTGCAATGAGTTGCCTAGCACACACAGGAATAAATGCAACACGCAACACTGTGTTCAAAGGAATCAAAAAATTACTCGCAGGTGAAACATTAGTGTATGATATACAAGATAAAAAATTTGTAAACAACAAAAGAATTTTTATAAAACCAACTTCGACTCATAAATTTGATGCAGAAGAATTTAGAACAATGGCTAACAGAACTGTAAAAATGTGTAGCATTGGCCAAAGAAAAATTGGCGTATTCCTAAGCGGAGGACTAGATTCTAGCCTAGTGGCTCACGAATTAAATAAAATAAAAGGACCTGCCTGTACATTTACAAACAAAATGGAACCAAATGTTATCACAGAAGAAGACTTCAACAGTGATGCACACGCGGCCGGCATGTTAGCGATGTCAGAAAACTACAATCATACCGTTGTTAAAATTACCCCTAACAATGTAATTGACAACTGGGATGATTCAATATACTACATGGAACAACCAATGTACAATCAAAGTGTGGCCATGTATTGCTATACTAACAAGGTACTGGCCGAAAATGATATCATTGTGACAATGGCAGGTGATATGGGTGACGAAATACTAGGCGGTTATCCAAAATACTGGAAGATGAGACAACCCGAATACATTAAAAGGATGATAGGAAAAACAAAAATAGAAAGTTGGAATGATGTTTTAAAACTATGGATGTGCAGAATTAAAAGACCTTTAGCAGGATTAGTGATAGGGGGAGACATGAGCAAACAGGATGTACTAGAAGAATTGAAAAAATTGTATCCAGACGACTTATGGAATCCAAAAGATCCAGTTGCATCATACATGGCGTTAGACTGTGTTACGCAGGTACCTGAAGAATTTTTTAATCGAAATGATAAATTTGGAATGGCCTACAGCATGGAAGGACGTTTTCCTTTGGCCACTAAGATGTTTATGTCATACTGCATGTCTATTCCTAGCAGTGAAAAAATAGGATACAACAAAAGTGAAACAAAATTGCCAACAAAAAAAGCATATAAAAAATTATTACCCCAAAGCATTATACGAAAACAAAAGACAGGCTGGACAGTTCCCATAGGCTATTGGTTGACCATGGGCAAAAGTGTTGAGTTGAAAAAATTTTATGAAAAATCTCTACAGGAAAAAAGTGGATTAAAAAATATTAAGACAAGTCAGAAGGCAGGCAAAGCCTTAGTACCAGGATGGATTGTTAACGACTGGGTAAAAACTTACAAAATGGAAATATGAAATATAAAGTAATTACAACATTCAAGCCAACAGACTGGGATAGATACTCAAAAAAAATGGTTGAATCGGTTTTAAAACACTGGCCTAATGCTGACATAACAATTTATTTTGAAAACAAAAAACCAAATTTTACCCACGATGCTGTAACCTGGATAGACATCGACCAAGCAAATGTGCATCTCTATAAATTTAGAGAGAAATATAAAAATGACCCTGTTGCTATAGGAAAATTACAAGAGATACCAGGAGGTGTAAGACGATCACCTAGGTTAGAGACAGAAGGCGGACTAGATGCCAAAAAAGAATCTTATCTATGGAATGCAGTAAAATTTAGTTTCAAAGTATCTTGTGTGACTCATGCAGTTAAAACATATACAGATTATGATTACGTGATTTGGTTAGACGACGACACGTATACTTTTAGAGATGTGCCACTAGATTTCTTAAAAAATATATGCCCTAAAGATACACTTGTAACATACCTCGGAAGAGAAAATGACAGAGGTAGTAACAAATATCCGGAGTGTGGATTAGTTGGGTACAATATGAATCACGAACTTGCACAAAATTTTGTGTTAGACTGGGAAGGCTTATACAAATCTTCAAAAATATTTGAACTGTTGGAATGGCATGATTCTTACGTGTTCTGGCACATGACAAAGGAATACCGTAAAAATTACAATGCAAAGGTACACGACATAGGATACAAAAAAGGTGTAAAGGGACATCACGTATTTGTGAACAGCGAACTTGGACACTACATAGATCATTTTAAGGGCGACAGAAAAGATGCTGGTGCATCTACAAAAGATGATATCAGAAAAACACCAGAATTGAATGACATCGACTATTGGAATAAACTATGAAGATAAGTTGTTACACCAAACACGGGCCACTAAATTCAAAGCCGGTCTTTGATGCATTCATCAAAAGCATTAAACAAGCAGGAGACACTGTTGAAATAAACGAAGATAATAATTGTGACGCCACTATTATCTGGTCAGTGCTTTGGCAAGGAAGGATGATGCATTATCGTCCTATATGGGAAAATTACAGGAATAAAAATAAACCCGTAATTGTTTTAGAAGTTGGAGGAATAAAGAGAAACGAAACATGGAAAATAGGTATCAACGGTATTAATCGAGAGGCAGATTTTGCAAATCAAGAAGTTGATAATGATAGATGGAAAAAATTTAATATAGACTTGCACCCATGGAAACAAAAAGGGGATAACATTATTATTTGTGGACAGCATCATAACAGTCACCAATGGAGAAATAACAAAGCGATGCACAGGTACATACCAGATCAAATTAACGAAATAAGGAAACACACAGACCGACCAATTGTGATTAGGCCCCATCCAAGAAATAACTTTCACATAGATGTGACAAAATATAAAAGTGTCAAGTTTGTAAATCCTGTGAGAGACAGAGATACATACGATGACACAGACTTTACAACACAGTTAAACACTGCATGGGCAGTTGTAAATTATTCAAGCAATCCTGCTATACAGTCAGTCTTCCGAGGTGTGCCTGTGTTTGTATCTACAGCAAGTTTATGCTTTGAAGTTGGAAATAAGAAATTGAGAAATATCAATAGTCCAGTCATGCCTGATAGATCAGAATGGATTAATAAATTAGCATACACAGAATGGTGGATTGATGAGATCGAAAAAGGCCTGCCATGGGCAAGGATAAAGAAAAGATTAAAGGAAAAATATGTCTGATATTTCAATTGAGTGGGAACCGTACAAAGGAGAGACCACCATAGACAACGTTACAATCAGAAAAGGTGAAAAAATTGTAACAAAATCATTCAAGGATGACCAAGTACATGCTGTTGCAAAAGGCAACGCATACTGTATTGGTAACGGTCCGTCTCGAGAAAATTTTGATCTACAGAAGTTGAAAGCAACCGGTCAGACGTATGGGTGTAATGCATTGTATAGAGATTTTATTCCAGATTATCTTTTTTGTGTTGATGCTAAAATGGCTCTAGAACTTCACAAGGAAAAAGTCCACGAGAAGTGCTGGGTATATGCTCCTTCTCTGGAAGTTGGCAGACGTAAAGGATTTGTTTTGATTCCTAACAACACGTATACAATCACAGGTAATCAAGCAATATGGACAGCAACCGTGCATGGCCACAAAAATGTTTATTTGCTGGGATACGACTTCAGAGAATTTGGAAAGGATAAACTGAACAACATTTATCAAGACACAGAAAACTATGGTCCAAGGACAAGTGATACTATTTTTGATGCATGGTTATCGTGGTTTAGAAAATGCATTAAATGGAGACCATACTGTAATTTTACAATAGTGCATGACAATCCACCGGACTACTTGTATTATCTACAAACAGGAACAGACTTAGGAAATACAAAAATAATCAATTATAAAGAATTTGAAGATAAAGTACTAGCACCTAGATAAATCCAAACCCGCAAGTTTAAATTTACCTTTCCACGCATAAAAGTTAGCATTGTGATTTGAATATGGATCTTTCAACCATGACATCTGATATAGGTGCACCATCTCATGGGCAAGTGTTTCTATAAAATCTTTCCAGGTTGGAAACTTACAATGTAGTTCAATGTAAAATTCTACATCAATGTGGTAAGGTATTACTCGCTGATCAAACTTACCTTTTGGAGTTTTCCTGTTGTCCCAATTAGCAACACATCTGCCCCAATCCTTGTGCAATTTTTTTACCTGTAAAGATACAATTGGTAATCTACCGTTGAATAATCCTCTGTTTATTATTCTGAACCAATGATATGCCTGTTGTTCTGTAGGTTTATATCCAATTGTATTTTTATGTCTAGTCAGAGTGTTCTCTAACTTAATTTTTAGTTGTTTCCGTGCGTTTACTTTTTTACTTGTTGTTTTTTTCATGGTTGACAGTATTACCAATTATGCTATAATATACTAATAATTATCTAAAAACCCATGGACAATATGCACACAGATTTGCCAAAAACAATTAACGAAGCACTCAAAATATTAGCATATAATGATTTTTTTTGGGATATGAGACCAAAAACACCAAATGCACAGATCAACCCACATGGCAAAGACCTGCAGACAGTCAAATCACTTGCGGATTCGCAGTATGCATGGACTGAAAAACAGGCCAAATTAGCAGTGGTAATATTGAAAAGGTACAACAGCAAGTTTCAGAAATACAACATGGACATAAAAGGTTTGTTAGACAGACCAGTTTTTGACGAGCCTTTTAGGGTAATTGATTTTGAAAAAAGTGTAGAAAAATACACAACAGAGGATGGACAAGAACTTGTAGAGGTAAGGTTCCCTTATAATAAAAAATTAATACAATTAATAAGAAATTTGAAAGATGGCAAGGGTTTACCTGTTGGATATGCAAACTATGACGGAGATCAAAAAAAATGGATTTTCAAACAATCAGATGTTACAACTTATTATCTAAATTTAATTGCAATACGTTATGATTTCAAATACGTTGATAAAACTTTCTTAGATGATTATTACACAGTAAAAAATGAAAAAATAAAATACAAAGGTACAAATGCAATATTACAAGATGATAAAATTACAATCATGAACGCAGATGAATCACTTGTGGAATATTGGAATAACGTGTGCAGTGGAAAAAATTTACTGCAACAGTTAGACTCATTGAAAAACTTTGGCATACCTGCAGGTGGTATTAAGATAGATTCTTTAACAGAGTTAGGCGGAAAGATAGCACACTCAGATAAAACAAAGTGTTGGATAGACAAAAACGAATATTCTCGTGATAGTATAATCAACGCACTGCTTGAACTTGATTGCTTTCCTATTGTAATGCCTGTCTCAGGCGATCCTAACTCTGTAGACGATGCAGAGGAATGGGATCACTGGTTCCTAACATTTGAAAGGTATGGCATAGATTACAAAAATCTTGCATTTGGGTTTGATATCAAAGAACCTAAGAGACCGCAACATGAAGATTTTAAATTCAACGACAATGTGATATCTAGCAACATCACTGACGAAAATTTTGAAACGTTGTATGACGTCTATCAATCTAGCAGACAATTTAAATACATAGACAAAGAGACAAAAATAATTTTTGTCAGAAACAGAATACCAAGAGCACTTATGCGTTCAAAAATAAAACCAAAAGCATCTCTTGTTGCCCTCGGGGGTGGTTATTACACAGCAGGGTCTGATAACCTAAAAAGATTTCTTGATAATTTGCCAAAAACGTTGTATTATAATGATCACAGGCCAAGTAGTTTTGATTGGCATGATAAAATTATAATGAAACTATGAGCAGTTGTAAATTAGTAATCAAAGACGAAGTAAATGTAAAATTTGAGAACTTAGATCTCAAATGGCGTCAAAAATTACACAATAAATTTAAATACCAAATACCATACGCATTTCATCTACCTGCGGTCAAACTAGGAAGATGGGACGGTAAGATTGCTTTTTTTGGATTAGGTGGCACCACATATCTAAGTCTTGTTGAACAGATTCTTCCAATACTAGAAGACGCTGGCGTATATGTAGACTTTGAGGACAAGAGGCAACAACACAATTTTGAATTTAAGGCAATTGACAAGGATTATCTGTGTAATATACAATGGCCAGAAAATCATCCTGAAGCAGGCAAGAATATAGAATTGAGAGACTATCAAGTGGATACTATTAATAAGTTTATAGAAAACCCACAATGCATACAAGAGATCGCCACCGGCGCAGGTAAGACGATTATCACAGCGGCACTGTGCCAGTTAGTCGAACCGTATGGAAGAACAATTACTATTGTGCCTAACAAAAGTCTAGTGACACAAACCGAAGAGGACTTTATTGCTTGTAATTTAGATACAGGTGTTTACTACGGAGATAGAAAAGAAGTTGGAAGATACAACACAATCGCAACGTGGCAAAGTTTGAATGTGCTTGAAAAGAAAGCAAAGAACGAACACTCCACAGAGTTCAAAGAGTTTTGTGATGGTATCAACACAGTAATCATAGACGAGGTACACATGGCCAAGGCAGATGTGTTAAAAAGATTATTGACTGGCCCATTCGCACATTGTGGCATACGCTGGGGTCTGACAGGGACAGTGCCAAAAGCAGAATATGAGTTTATGGGAATCAAAGTTTCAATAGGAGACGTAATTAATAAACTACCTGCAAAAGAATTACAGGACAAAGGAGTACTTGCAAATTGTTATGTTAATGTTTTACAGACGCAGGATCATCCACAGTTTAAAAACTATCAAGAAGAATTAAAATGGCTAACCACCGACAGTAACAGAATGACATGGATTGCACAGACAATCAAAGATATATCGTCATCAGGAAACACACTAATACTTGTTGATAGAATAAGTGCCGGAGAAATATTACAAAAAAAATTAAAAGACTCTGTGTTCATATCGGGATCAACAAAAAACACAGAAAGGAAAGAACACTATGACGAAGTGTCTACAACGCAAAATAAAATTATTATTGCAACGTACGGTGTTGCTTCTGTTGGAATAAACATTCCGAGGATATTCAATCTTGTTCTCATAGAGCCAGGTAAATCCTTTGTTCGAGTAATTCAAAGCATAGGAAGAGGGATACGTAAAGCAGAAGATAAAGACAAAGTACAAATATGGGATATTACCAGCAGTTGCAAGTTTGCAAAAAGACATCTCACACAAAGAAAAAAGTTTTACAAAGAGGCAAATTATCCGTATAATATAGAAAAG
>MDTB01018356.1_pt1 | contig 41751 bp, 38 predicted proteins | sample 811161 | NCBI WGS metagenome assembly MDTB01 (sample SAMN05326650, study PRJNA326480) | marine metagenome | isolation source: seawater | place: Mediterranean Sea | collected 2009 | reverse complement strand
TATTACAGATTCAGAAAATGCTCAAAGTGATATTTTTACTTGTGATATTGTAATTAACCCAGTTAATGATGAACCATTTTTCACTAATCTAGGTGATATTATTATAAATGAAGATAATAATTATTATCAAAACTGGGCTTTTGATATTTCAACTGGAGCATATAATGAAAATCAAGATTTAATTTTTACAGTAGTATTTAATAATCCTGATTTAATACAGGATTTTATTTTAGATGAAGAAGGCTATTTTAGTATTAATCCAAATTTAAATGCAAATGGTGAATCTTTATTTACAGTTTATCTTACAGATGAATTGTCAGGTCAATCAGAATCTTTAACTTACCAATTGACTATTAATCCGGTCAATGATTTTCCTCTGTTTGATTTTAACCCGTCATCTTATACTGTTGATGAAGATAGTGGTTTACATACAATAAATTGGGCATATAATATTAATCCAGGTGGAGGAAATGGTCAATTTATAGAAAGTGATCAAGATTTAAATTTTATAATAGAGACCACTTATGATGAAAGTTTATTTAGTATTAATCCTGAGATTAATATTAGTGACCTTAATCAAGCAATTCTTACTTTCAAATTAGATACTAACATGAATGGAAGTACTAATTTTTTAATAACTTTACAAGATAATGGTGATAACAAATTGGATGATGATGATGATACTAATGATGGTTTTAATATTAGTGAGACTATAGATTTTCCATTACAGATAAATCAAATTAATGATATTCCTGTATCTTTTAATGCATTTTCTGATTTAAGGCTTTATCAATTAGATGAATCAACATTTTATACTTTTGATAATGAAGATATATATTATAGATATCCCTACCAATCAGTTTATATAGAAAATCAATTACCAAATAATTTAAGGTTTGAATGGGAATGGATTGATTCACTAGATATTGATATTTATCCTGAAATAAATAAAGATATCTTAATGGAAAATGCTTATTATAGACTCGAAGCTGTAGAAGTTTTAAATCCTAATAATATCATCATATTAGCTGATAGTTTGATTTATAATATGAGTAATTCTGAAATCAAATATGAGATTGATATAGATAATAATTTAGCTAGAATCGATATAGATCTTACTCAAATAAATGGACTCGATAGAACAGGACTAACTGAGTATCATTGGAGAGTAGTATCTCAAAATTATCAATCTGACTACTTAGATTCAGATCCACATTATTTTACAAATGATGATTATGCTTTTTATATTGATATAACCTTGCCATTGGTTAATATGATCCCTCTATATGATGATATTTTTTCTGAAAATTTTGATTTATATATGTTGGGTTCAGAGAGGTTAATTGATTTTGGTGAAAATGACAGGCCAATTAAGTTATGGGTTGATTATGGAATGGATGGTACTGATGATCAAATTTTATTTCCTGCAGAAATTGATTCTACAAACTATATTTACTTTTTACCATATGCATTTTCAAATAGTGGAGATAGTAGATTACGATATCAAATGAGAGATCATGTACAAAATATTAATGCTGGTATTGAAGATATAAGTTTTGGTATAATAAATCCTATTAGCGATTCAAATTTAAATTTTTTCAATGGCTTTATAAATTTAAAAATACCTAAAAATGCATTTAATCAATCTATAAATTGTTTTGTAAAAACTGCAGATCAAAATTTTGATCAGGATAAATTCAATTTAATAGGTGATTTATTTAGCATTTATCCTAATGATATGGTATCAAATAAAAAAATAGAGTTATCATTTAATTTAAGAATTTTAGATTCAACATTTGATGAATCTAATTTGGCAATATATAGATTTGATTCGAATGATTTTTATTATTGTGATACATTTATTGAAGATGGTCATATAAAAACTATGATAGATAATTTTGGTATTTATGGAATATTTTATGATGAAAATCATTCTACTCAAGAAGTACTACCAGAACATCACATTTTAAGCAATAGTTATCCTAATCCATTTAATCCTAGTACCACAATTAACTTCTATATTCCAAATGATAATTTTGTTGATATATCTATTTATAACATTAAAGGAGAAAAAGTAAGAACATTAATTTCAGATTATATTAGTTCAGGTTACCATAATATAGTTTGGGATGGAAAAAATAATTTTAATTATAATTTACCATCTGGGTTTTATTTTATAAATATGCAATACAATAATAATATTGAAACAAATAAGGTTATAAAAATTAAATGATGAGATTATTTATAATATTATTTTTTATGTTTATGACTTCTTGTTATTCTGTAGTTTCAGAATATTCAGAAAACGAAGAAATTTTAGATTACACATATTATATTAATGAAGGTTGGAATATGTTTGAGGCAATTAATTTGTCAGATACATTGTTAATAGATCAGCATAGTGATTATTACGATTTATCATTGCAGTTTTTTAATATAGCTATACAAGCAATCGATTCAGAATTCTCTTCTCAAGAATTTGTAGGCCCCTATTATAAAGCATATAATGGGATAGGATGGAATCAACTTTATTATGCTGGAATCTATTTAAATGATAATGATAAAAGAGATTCTTTAAGAAATGAATCTATTGAAACATTTCAAATGTCTCATCAAGACCTATTAAATTCTGAATTTGAACAAATTTTGAACCAAGATTGGTGTGATATGTACTTAGGATTATTTTATACCAATTATTATTTAGGTTTATCGGATACTATATTTTTTAATTCAAGTTTATCTTATTCGGACACATTATTATCAATAAAGCCACAATACAGTTTTAATCATGATGATTTAGATTACAAAAATATCCATTATCTTAGAGGTAAGATATATTTAAGAAAACAACTTTATACTGAAGCATATAATGAAATTAAAGTAGTAATTGAAGATTGTGATCCCTATACAGGAGATGAAATAGATTTAAATAAATTATTTGATTGTTTTGATCAATTTTCTAATAATTAATATCTACATACTGTTACATTATACTATGTAATTTTTTTTATATTATTAGAGTATAATTTTTATGAAAAGGTTTATAAATATGTTTAAAATATTATTTTTATTAATATCACTATTATTTGCTGCTGAATTACCAAAAGAATTAACTGAATGGGAAATTGAGAATATGCATATAATTGACCAAATGCGTAATAGAACTGAACCTCCTCCAGGACCAGTAAGGGCAGTAGCTGAATATGAGCCAATGCAAGGTGTTTTAATAAGATATCCATTTGGTATTTCAACCTCTTTAATCAGAGAAATGTCGGAGGATGTAATAATTTATTGTTTAGTTTCAAGCTGGTCAGAAAATTCAGCATACAACTCAATGGATAATGCAAATGTTAATATGAATAATGTTGAGTTTATTATTGGTTCAACTGATTCATATTGGACTAGAGATTATGGACCATGGTGGGTTGTAGATGGAAATGGTGAGTATTCAATAGTAGATTTTACATACAACAGGCCTAGACCAAATGATAATCAGGCTCCTTTTAAAGTTTCAGAACATCTTGATGTTCCATATTATTCTGCAGATTTTGTGGCAACTGGGGGTAACTATATGACTGATGGATTAGGTATAGCCGCTGCTTCACATATTGCTTATACAGAAAATAATGAATGTAATACAAATGATGATGATAGTATACCATTAGAATCATGTAATTATGTTGACGATATTATGCTCGATTATTATGGAATTGATACTTACCATGTTGTAGCTGATCCAAATGATGAATATATTGATCATATTGATTGTTGGGGTAAATATCTTTCACAATCAAAGGTATTAATAAGATCGGTTCCTACTTGGCATGATCAATATGAAATGATAGAAGACGTTGCAAATTTCTTCGCATCTACAACAACTGAAATAGGTGAACCTTGGGAATTATTTAGAGTTTATACTCCAAATGATCAACCCTATACTAACTCCCTTATATTAAATGATAAAGTTTTTGTTCCAATAATGAATAGTTCTTGGGATGATGATGCTTTAGAAGTTTACAGAGATGCTATGCCAGAATATGAAGTTTTAGGTTTTACAGGCTCATGGCAATCAACAGATGCATTACATTGCAGAGTAAGAGGAATTCCTGATATTACATATACTCCATTTGAATCAGGCGATATAAATTTAGATCAATTAATTAATGTACAAGATGTGGTTGTTATTATAAATTTTATATTGGGACAAGTAGAACTTAATCAACAACAACAAAATCTTGCAGATTTAAACGATGATAATTTAATTAACGTTCAAGATATTATATTGATTGTAAATATAATTCTTAGCTAAAAATGAAATAGATTTTTTTTATAACTTAATTATGAATTTTTTTTTTAATGGTAATATTTTTAACATCTTTATCATTTTCTCAAATATATGAGGATGTTGTTGAGTTAAATGATGGTAGCATCATTAAAGGTGTAATCATAGAAACAAAACCTGATGAATATATTAAAATAAAATCGGGTGATAATATTTTTGTTTATCAAATGGATCAAATTAATATTATTAGGAAAGAAGAAATAGAAGGATATTTATTTGATGACCCCCATAAAAGTCGATATTTTTTTTGCTCCTACAGCAACACCTATTGGATCAGGAAATAGCTATATTAGGAATACTTGGCTCTTTTTTAATTCTTTAGGAGTATCATTTGGTGAAAATATATCAACAGAAATTGGTTTTTCAGTATTTCCTGGTGGTGATTTAGATGATCAATTTAAACAGCTTTCTTTTAAATATAGTACAGATAAAACTTATGGTGATTGGCAGAGCTCGTTTGGTTTTTTGTATATAGGTCAATTTGAATTTGGTGGTGGATTTATTTTTGGTTCTTTTACAAACGGTGATGATGATAACAATGTTTCTATCACACCAGGTTTAGGATATTTTCAAGATTCTGATGAAGGTTTGAAATTTGCTGAAAATCTAACTTTAGTTTTTAGCGGAAAAAAAAGAGTTAGTAACTCTTTATCTTTAATTTCAGAGAATTGGTTTTTTTATGGTGAAGATGCATTTCTTATTTTAAATTCGGGTCTAAGATTTTTTGGAAGACAATTATCTGTTGATTTTTCTTGGCCGTCTTCTATAAGTTCAAATGGTTCAGCTTTTGGTTTTCCGCTTCTTAGCTTTTCTTATACTTTTTAGCTATCATACTCCTTTTGTATCAGCATCCCATATATATTTATGAAGTTGAATTTGAACTCTTACATTTAGACCATCCTTTAAAACCCATTCTGATAGAATTTTAGGATCTAATTGACCATGAGTTGGAGAAAATAAAATAGTATTATCTTTGAAATTATATTTTATTAATTTGTCTTTTACCCAAACATAGTCATCATAATCACCAATTACAAATTTAATCTCATCATGTTCTTCAATGAAATTTAAGATATCCCAGTTATTTTTTTTATGCATGTCACTTGTAGGGCATTTAAAATCTATAATTTTAATTACCTTTTTAGGAACATTGTCAATAGGTAAAGAGCCTCCAGTTTCAAGCATAACAGTATAATTTTTTTCTAAAAGTGTTTTCATTAAATCAATGGACTCTTTTTGTAATAATGGTTCACCACCTGTTACTTCTACTAGATTGCAATTATATTTATCGATTTCTTTGATAATTTCTGATATAATCATATCTTTTCCTTCATAAAAAGAATACTCAGAATCACAGTAGCTACATCTAAGATTACAATAAGTTAATCTAATAAATACACAAGGAGTCCCACTTTTTGATGATTCACCTTGAATGCTATGAAATATTTCATTGATTTTTAACATACAATAATTTATAATTTTTTTTGTTTATTTATAACAACTCTCTTTTTAAATATTTTATCATTAGTTAACTTCCAAGTATAATTTTTTTTGATTTAAATATGATAAATGTATAAAAAATGAATGAATGGGAATTAACAGTAGGACTAGAAGTCCACATACAACTTTCTACAAAAACAAAAAATGTTTTGTCAATGTAAGAAAAAATATGGCGAAGAGCCAAATTCACTCACCTGCCCAATTTGCCTGGCAATGCCAGGATCATTACCTAAAGTAAATCAAGAAGCAGTAGACATGGCTTTAAAATTATCTCACGCTTTAAATTTTAATGTTAATAATGATACTAGCTTTTCAAGAAAAAATTATTTTTACCCAGATTTACCCAAAGGATATCAAATCTCACAATTTAATGATCCTATATGTTTTGATGGGCACTTAAACATTGAAGAAAATGATAAAATAATCAAAATTGGAATTACTAGAGCACATCTTGAAGAAGACTCTGGGAAGTTAATTCATCACTCTGACAACTACTCATTTATAGATTTAAATAGAGCCGGCTCTCCTTTAATTGAAATTGTTTCTGAGCCACAAATCCATTCAAGCGAGCAAGCTAAATTATATTTGGAAAAATTAAAGCAGATAGTTAAATATTTAGACATATCAGATTGTGATATGGAAAAAGGCAATTTGAGAGTTGATCTTAATGTTTCAGTTAAAAAGAAAAATGAAACTAGCCTTGGAACTCGAAGAGAGGTGAAAAATTTAAATTCATTTAAGTCTGTTCAAAAGGCTATAAATTATGAATTTAAAGAACAAATTAAAATTATTGAAAACGGAAATAAAGTTGAACAATCAACATTAACATGGGATGAAAAGAATAACTTTACAAAAGTTTTAAGGAAAAAGGAGGATGCTCATGATTATAGATATTTTCCAGAGCCTGATTTACCTCATTTAAAAATTTCTGATTCCAAGATTAGTCAAATTGGCGATAAAATACCCGAACTTCCAGATGATAAATATGAAAGATTTAAAAATACATATAATTTGAAACCCCAAGATTTGAAAATTTTGATTTCAGAATTAGATTGGGCAAACTATTTTGAATCTCTTGTAAAGTTAACTGATTTACCAAAGCACACATCTAATTGGGTGCTTGGTGAAATATTAGGTTATACGAAAAAAAATAATTTATCTATAAATGATATTCCTATTGATTTAAAAAGAATTGCCGATTTAATAGTGTTGTTTAAAAATGGAAAGCTAACAAATGTTAATGCTAAGAAAATTTTTCATATTATGTTAACAGATGATAGATCAGCATCAGAGATTATGGAAGATGAAAAAATGATGGTCATAGAAGATGATAATTTCTTAAATGATATTGTAAAAGAAGTTTTTAAAAACAATATATCAGAATTTCAAAGACTTAAAAATGGTGAAAATAAATTAATAGGTTTTTTCATGGGTCAAATTATGAAAGAGTCAAAAGGAAAAGCTGATCCTCAATTAATAAAAGAAGTAATAACTAAAATTATTTCGGAATGATAGACTAATGGCAGATTTCTGGTTATTTTTTGTAACAAAAATTAATAAATCAACACAAAAAGTATTAAAGTATATTAGCATACTCTTTAATAATATTTTAAGAGGTACTACTACTATTTCAAAAGATAGTTTTTCTCAAATTGAAATTCAAAAATTAAAATGGGAATTAAATTTTTTTTATAAAAAATTAGGTTCTTATATTTTCAAATGCAACAAAGTAGATGGTGCTTATGATTTTTCAAATGATGAAAATTTTATTAAGTTAATAAAAAAAATTAAAGAAATTGAAAATTTTATTGATACAAAAAATAAAAATTAATAGAATTGAAAAGTAGCTTAGTTTTCTATAAATTATGGTACTTCAGTATTTTAAATTTTGGGAGATAATTTTTCTTGCTTAAAAAAGGCTATAAAATAATTGTTATTAAAGATGGACAGTTTGATTTAAAACAGTTTCATATTAATAAATTTACCGTTTCTATTATTCTTCTGGTTATCCCAATAATATTTACTGGGTTTTATTTTACCTTAAGTTTATTTGACTCTAATTCTCTAACAAGTAAAAATAGTAAAATAGATAAACAGTTAGAAAGAATTAATGATTTAGAATATGAAAATAAGAATCAAGCAAGTGAATTAAAAAAATATGAAGAAATTATTAATAAGCAAGTTAAGGATAATGAAAAAAAATTAAATAAGTTGAATGATATTTTAGTAGGCAACCAAAAAAAATCTGATCAGTTGGTTAAAGTTCTTTTTAATACACAAGGTTTATCAAGAGAAAGCAGAAAGGCTGGTAGTGGTGGAAAAATAGAATCTGACACTCCAAATATAAAATTAGATAATTCAAAATTAAAAAAATTACATGACAAAACACTTCTTAATCAATCCAAGATTGGTAGATTATCTAAAAAAATAAATATTGAAAAAATTTATTTAACAAACATTGAAGATAAGTTTAATTCAAATATTAAATATTGGTCCTCAATACCATCAAGAATGCCAATGGATATAAGGAGAGGTATCTATATATCTTCATACTATGGATATCGAGATGATCCATTTAATGATAGAAGACAATTTCATGCAGGAGATGATTTTTCAGCAAAAGTAGGAACTCCTGTAAAATGTACTGGTGATGGTGTTGTTACAAAAGCGCAATTTGATTCAAGATTTGGTAATTTTATTGAAATTGATCATGGATATGGTTACAAAACAGTATATGCTCATCTTAAAGATGGTTTGTTAGTTAAAAAAGGTGATAAAGTAAATAGAGGTCAATCAATAGCATATTTAGGTAATACTGGAAGATCTACTGCTCCTCATTTACATTATGAAGTCAAATTTAAAAATAAGACAGTTAATCCTAGAAAATATTATACCTATGATAAAAAGTTAGAACAATTAATATATTACAGGTAGAGATTTATGTTACAGGAATTAAAAGAAAAAAAACTTATAAAAAATAATCAACATTCAGATTATAAATTGAAATATTTCGTAGAGACATATGGATGCCAAATGAATGAATATGATTCTGAATTAGTAGGTAATATATTAGGAGATCTTGGATATTCAAAATCTACTAAAATTGAAGAAGCTGATGCCATCTTTTTGAATACATGTTCAATTAGAGAAAAAGCAGAAGAAACTGTACATAATAGATTAGATAGTCTTGCATATTTGAAAAAAAAGAAAAAGCATCTCATTATTGGAGTATTAGGATGTATGGCTCAAAACTTAAAAGATGTTTTATTGGAATCTAAACCATATGTTGATGTGATATTAGGACCTGACTCTTACAGAAAACTTCCTGAGATAATAAAATTTAGAAATTCAAACATAAATCATATTGTTGACACAAAATTATCTAAACATGAAATTTATGATGATTTATTTCCAAGTAGGAAAGAAGGGATAAATGCTTGGATATCAATTATGAGAGGATGTGATAAATTTTGCACTTTTTGTATAGTTCCATTTACAAGAGGGAGGGAAAGAAGCAGAAGTATTTCAAGTATTGTAAAAGAAGCAAAAAATATTTTAAAATCTGGCTACCAAGAAATCACATTACTTGGGCAAAATGTAAATTCATACAAAACTCCAGAAGGTGATTTTCCTATACTTCTTGATAAATTAGGTAAAATAAAATCAATTAAGAGGATAAGATATACCTCGCCGCATCCAAGAGATATAGATGAAGATCTGTTAAAAATAATGGTTAAACATGATAATATTTGTAATCAAATACATTTGCCATTACAAGCTGGATCTTCAAGAATTTTAAAGCGTATGAATAGAACATATACCAAAGAAGAATTTCTTAATTTAGTTGATTTAATAAGAAAGTATATTCCAGATTGTGGTTTATCAACAGATATTATTGTTGGATTTCCCGGTGAAACTGAAGAAGAATTTCAAGAGACACTGGAAGTAGTTTCAAAAGTAAAATTTGATACAGCCTTCATGTTTAAATATTCTTCAAGACCAGGAACAAAAGCTTCTCATTACACTGATCATATTTCAGAAGAAGTCAAACAAAAAAGGCTTCAAACACTAATTGAATTTCAGCAAAATATCAGTTTAATGAATAATAGAAAAAGAATTGGTTTAAATCTTGATGTTTTAATTGAAAAAGAGAGTAAAAAATCTGCAAATCAATGGGCAGGTAGAATTGAAAATAACGTATGGGTTATTTTTGATAAAAAAGATGGTTACAAAATTGGTGATATAGTCAATGTAAATATCATTGATGCACAAGGAATTTCTTTATTTGGGAATATAAACTAAAAGGAGTTTTATGAAGCTCATAAAGTATATAATTAATTTAATAATTTTAACAGTAAGTCTAGTTTTTTTAAAGCAGCTATCGGATTTAAATATTATTGATGATAAAAATTTATTAATCAAGATACCCTTTCTTGACAATGGTAGTGGTCAGGGATATCAGGAGTTTGAAGTATGGGTTGTTGTCCTGGGAATATTAACAGTAGGTGTTTTATTAGGTTTTTTAATTGCTTTATTTCAAATACTGGCTCAGAAAGGTGAGTTAATGTCCACAAGGTCAAAATTAAAAAGATTACAAGTAGAAATTGATAATTTAAGAAATGAATCAATTGATGAGGAAATAATCCTTACTGATTCAGATAATCAAAGAGATGATTAATGTTAGCTAGTTATTTTATAGTTATATTATGCTTTTGTGCGATAGGCCTTTTATTTTTATATATCTTTCGTTTAAAACCTAATAGAAGAACAGGGACAAAAGAACTTTATTCAGAAGGCCTTGATATGATGATTAATGGGATGCAAAGATCAGCATATAACAATTTTAAAAAAATTGTTGATATGGATACTAACAATATTAAAGCTTATCTAAGGTTAGGTCAAGTTTTAAGAGAAAGTGGAAATTCTACTAATGCACTCAAAATTCATAAAGGATTAACAATCAGACAAAACTTGTCTTCTTATGATAAGTTAGAACTTTACAAAAATATTTCATTAGATTATTTTGATTTAGGTAATACGCAAAAAGCAATTGAACAAGCTTCAAAAATTTTAAAATTAGATTCCAAAAATTCATGGGCAATTTCTAAGCTTATTACATACCATATTAAATTAAACGATTGGGAAAAAGCCACTGAATATCTTGAAACATTTCAAAGGGTTAATAAGATTTCTAACTCACATAAATTAGGTTTATTTACTATTCAACAGGGAAGAATTTTACTAAATGAAAATAATTTTAATGCAGCTCGTAGAAAATTTGAAAAAGCTTTAGCAATAGATTCAACTTTAAATGCTGCTTATTATTTTATTGCAGAATCACATTCAAAGGAGAGTGATAAATATTTTTATAAAGCTGAAAAAATTGATGATAAAAATAATGATGAATATAAAAAATTATTTGATCAAGCACTAGTGAGTTTATCAAATGCTATACCTATGTGGATAAAATATTCCAAGTCAAAACCAAAACAATCGTGGATGGTTATACATCTTTTAAAAGATGCATTATTTGCTTTAGATAGATACGATGAATTAGAGTATATCTTAAAAGAAATAATGGATAAAGACTCTAACAATTCAGAAGTAGTTGCAACATTAGCTGATATGTATGCCCATAAAGGTGATTTAGATAATGCTTTAGAGATTGTTAATTCAAGTGTTCATAAAGATTCTAACTCTTTAATCATAAAACTTATTAAATTAAAACTACTTTCACTTAACGGAGAATTTAATATTTCAAAAGGTTTAGATGATATTATTCATTTTCTTGTAACTGATGAAGGTTACCATAAATATAAAAATACCCCTCCAGATAAAGATATAGTATGGATTTATGAAAATTCAGATGAAAATAAAGTTTAAAAATCTTTTTTTCATAATATTTATAAGTTTAAGCTATACTGAGGATCTTAACCTTTCTTTAAATTTAGCTCTTAAAGATAGTTTGATAGATATTAGTAAAGTTAATACAAAATTTCAAAATCAACCTGAATATATGTTTTTAAATGCGCTTGTTGATAATGATGGAGAAAGTGCTAAAAATAAGTTTAAGGAATTTCAAAATAAATACCCCGTACATAAATATGCAGATAATGCAGTATTTGAAATTGGATCATATTATTATTCAAAAGGCTATTATGTCAAATCTTCTCAATGGTATAAAAAAGTTCCAGTATATTACAAAGACTCAGAATTATTAGAACAATCTATTGATATGTTTTTTCAAACATTAGAAATCACTAATTCTTCAGATTCAATTAAATATTATAAAAATATTTTTTCAAAACTACATCAAATTGTTGAAAACGATAATAATGATGAATATGTATCATCACTAGATCAAAAAGAAAAAAGATATGATCAAAAATATACCATACAAATTGGAGCATTTAAAGAATATTCAAGAGCTGAATCTAGAATGTACATGTTAAGAGATATAGGTTTTGGAGTTATGATTCAAGAAACCTTAATTGATGGAGAGTCATTTTTTGTTATAAGAGAAGGTATTTATTCAACAAGAAAAAGCGCAGATAAAATTGCTTCTCGAATAAGAGCTAGGACAGGAATTAAATGTATGATAATAGAGCTATAAATATATAATATGTTTACATTTAATTTTTTAAATCATAAATTAAACTAGATTTAATATTAAATAGGATTAAAAAGAAAAATATGAAGTATTATAAACTTACTATATTTATTTTATTACAAATAATTTTATCTACTCCATTTGAAGGCTTAACTCTTATTACTACAGGAGTTGGGCAAAGCAGTTCCGATACATATTTAATTGATAATAATGGAAATTCTATTAATTCATGGAGTCATAGTACTCGTTCAGCTAGTGTTGGTTATTTATCTAAAGATAGTATACTTTTTTTACCTAGTAAATTAGAAGGTGCTGGACCAGGTACTGCAGGAGGTATATTTAAGAAAATTGATTGGGATGGAAATATTTTATGGGAATGGATGATGCCTGAAGAAATTTGTGTACCACATCATGATATAACAATTTTACCCAATGAAAATATTCTTATTATTTGTGAAGAAACTAGAACACAACAGGAAGCTCTTGATGCAGGTCTAGAAGGCATTAATGGTCCTATATCTCTTGATATGATTGTAGAAATAAGACCTCTTCAAAATAATCAGGCAGAGATTGTGTGGAAATGGCATTTTTGGGATCATTTAGTTCAAGATAGAGATCCTCAGTATTCAGCAACATATGGTCAAATTTCAGATCATCCAGAATTACTAGATATTAATGTCAATGGAAACGGTAATGAACAAGGAGTTAAAGATTGGAATCATTCAAATAAAATATCTTATAATGAAAACTTTGATCAGATTGTTATATCTTGTAGGCACATGAATGAAATTTATGTAATTGATCATAGCACAACAACTGAAGAGGCTGCAGGTCACACAGGAGGAAATCAAGGTAAGGGCGGTGATTTATTGTATAGATGGGGTAATCCACAAAATTATGATAGAGGAAATAATTCAGATCAAATTTTAAATGCACAGCATGGAATAAATTGGATTCCAGATGGATACCCTGGTGGTGGAAATTTTTTAGTTTATAATAATAGGCATCAAACTAACCCTAATCGTTCTGCAGTTTTAGAATTTGACTGTATTGCAGATGAAAATGGTTTTTATGAAATAGAGGATGGGCAACCATTTGGCCCAGATACTTATCTGTGGTTATATCAAGATAATTTTTTCTCTAATACTCAATCAGGCGCATATCGTCTTTCAAATGGCAATACTCTAATTACAGTAACTAATGAAAGTGATATTTTTGAAGTTGATATGAATGGTGTTGTTCAATGGTCACCTGATCTTAATATTTCTTGCGCTAGAGCATTAAAATATAGTTATGATTATTTTGATAATAATATTTTAGGTGATATAAATTTTGATACACAGATAAATGTATTAGATGTAATTATAATTGTAAATATAATTCTCCAAAATTCATTTAATGAAAATGGTGATATGAATAATGATGATATTTTAAATGTTCTTGATATTATTGATTTAATTAATTTAATTCTTAATTAATAAGTTGTACAATATTCGATTCTTTATAATTTTATTTTCATTTTCCTTTTTATTTTCAAATGAAACCAACGCAAAAATTGAGTCTTGGTATTTTAGCTTTGGTATGGGTTCATCTACATTTTCAGAAGCTACAGATACCATACCTGGAATTGCATATTCTAGAGCATATGATATGGGATTTTATTGGCATTATAAATTAAATACATTATTTGGTGTTGGTTTATTTGGTAAAGAAGAAATTGTAATTGATGAAAATTTAGATTTAGAAAAAGAAGTTGGTATATTTAATGCCCCTTCATTTAATATAATTCATTTTCAAGATAATTTTGGAAAAGGAATTTTTTATAGATTAGGTTTAGGGTTTTCGGAAAGAAATTATGAAGTACAAAAGGATAATGAAAAAATTATAGATAGACCAGACGATATCGGTATAGGTTTTTTGTTTGGTGGGGGCTACTCATTTGATTATAAAGGAAAAACTAGATATATGTTAGGTTTATATTTAGGGACATCTATTTTGGAAGACAATTCAATTGAAACTTATCTAAATGTTGTATTCAATGGTCTATGGTAGTTAAATTTTGCAATAATTAAAAGGAAGCGAGAGTGCTCTGGTGAGTACCACGGCCTTCAAAGCCGCTGATTGGCGTAAGTCAATGGTCGGTTCGATTCCGACACGTTTCCGCCATTTAGACGACAAAGCCCCTCTGAAAAGAGGGGTTTGTTATTTTTGAGAAGAATTCAATCCATAATCAATAATACCTAAATAACACTAAAAAGTAGAAACTAAAAAGTAAAAACTAATTTTTAACAATTTTTATTATATTATTAATATGAGTAAAGTAAAAAAAAATGACTAATAAACTCGGTTCATCAAACCCAAATAGAATACCCAAAAAAACTATTAAAGATAAAGCACGAAAAATACTTAATAAATCTTACGCAGATAAAAAATTAAAAAAAGATAAAAAAAACAATTCATCAAATGAAGAACATTCATAGAATTATCTTTTTAATCAATCATTCTTTATCAAAATATTTATTTCAACATGAATAGTCTGGTCTTTTAGTTTTATATTTTTTACTAAACAAATAACTTTATTTTTACTAAATTTTCTGCCAATAAAAGAATTAAACATGGCAGATAAATTTAAAAAAGTAAAAAACCAGATAGATTTCATTGAATTAGAACATGAAATTCTCAAATTTTGGGAAGAAAATCAAATTTTCAATAAACTTGTATCAAAAAATGAAGGTAATGAGCCTTGGTCTTTTATGGATGGTCCAATAACTGCTAATAATCCAATGGGTGTACATCATGCATGGGGCAGATCATTAAAAGATATTTTTCAACGTTTTCATGCAATGAAAGGCCATGATTTAAGATATCAAAATGGTTTTGATTGCCAAGGTTTATGGGTTGAAGTAGAAGTTGAAAAAGAGTTAGGATTTAAATCAAAAAAAGATATTGAAGATTTTGGTATAGAAAAATTTGTCAATATGTGTAAAGATAGGGTTACAAAATTTTCAAAAATTCAGACAGAACAATCTAAACGTTTAGGCTATTGGATGGATTGGGATAATTCATATTATACAATGTCTGATGAAAATAATTATACAATATGGGGCTTTTTAAAAAAATTATTTGACGAGGGGAAAATTTATAGAGGAACTGATGTTGTTCCTTGGTCTGGAAGGTCAGGCACATCATATTCTCAAATGGAAATTATTGAAGGAAGAAAATTAGTTGCTCATCGTTCTGTATTTGTTAAGTTTCCTTTAATTGATAGAGAAAATGAATTTCTGTTAGTTTGGACAACTACACCTTGGACCTTAACATCAAATATTGCTGCTGCGGTCAATGTAAATTTAAATTACATTAAACTACAGGCTTCAGATGGATCAATTTATTATTTTGCAGAAGAGAACTTAAAATTTGCAAGACTTGATAAACAATTTAAAGATAAAAAACAATGGATTAAAGGTGTTCCTAAACTTAAAACTATCGAACAAATTTTTAATGAAAGAGGCGGATATAAAGTTTTAGAAAAAATTAAAGGATCTGAATTAGTTGGATTAAAGTATCAAGGTCCATTTGATCAACTTGAAGTTCAAAACATTCCAGGGGGATATCCATTTACTAATGAAAAATTAGAAAAAGAGGGTATAACAGCTATTGATTGTCATAAAGTAATTGATGGAGGCAAAGATAATATTGGAAATGATATTGTTGTTGCAGGTGAAGGTACTGGAATAGTTCATATGGCTACTGGCTGTGGAGCAATTGACAATAAAATTGGTAAGAAAAATAATTTAGTTGAAATTGCCCCATTGAACGACGAAGCAAAATACCTAGAAGGTTTTGGATTTTTGACAGGAAAAACTGCAACTTCAGAATCTACTAGAGATGAAATAATTCAATATTTAAAAGAAAATAATTTTTTACTTTATCAAGAAGATTACCCCCATGTATACCCTCATTGTTGGAGATCTGGTGATGAATTAGTTTATAGAAGTGTAGACGAATGGTACATCAATATGGACTGGCGAGATAATATTAAAAAGGTTGTTGGAGATATTAATTGGATACCAGAGTGGGGTCATGACAGAGAAATGGAATGGCTTGAAAATATGGGTGATTGGATGATATCTAAGAAAAGATTTTGGGGTTTAGCTTTACCTATATGGGTATTTGAAGACAAATCTTTTTATGTAATTGGATCAAAAGAAGAGCTAGAAGAATTGGCTGTAGAAGGTTTCGAAGAGTTTAAAAATCACAGTCCTCACAGACCTTGGATTGATAAAGTTAAAATCAGACACCCTAAGTCAGGATTGATAGGTACTAGAATTCCAGATGTTGGAAACCCATGGCTTGATGCAGGAATTGTTCCTTATTCAACGCTAAAATACAATTCAGATAAAGAATATTGGAAAAAATGGTTTCCACCTGATTTTGTGGTTGAATGTTTTCCAGGTCAATTTAGAAATTGGTTTTATTCACTTCTTGCAATGTCAACAATGTTAGAAAAAAAAGCACCATTTAAAACTTTACTTGGACATGCTTTAGTGAAAGATGAAACAGGTAGAGATATGCATAAATCTTGGGGAAATGCAATATGGTTTGAAGATGCAGCAGAAAAAATGGGTGTTGATGTGATGAGATGGTTATATGCAAGCCAAAATCCAGAACACAACTTACTGTTTGGTTATGGAATAGCTGATGAGGTTAGAAAGAAAATTATTACTTTATGGAATACTTATTATTTCTTTGTAACATATGCTAATCTTGATGACTTTGATCCTAACAAAGTAAATGTAGATGAATCTGATTATACAATTTTAGATAAATGGATTAGTTCTAAAATGAATGAGTTTATTAATGATTCAAAAAATTATTATGAAAAATTTGAAGTTTATAAATTAATGCAAGAATCTTCAATGATACTTGACCATCTTTCAAATTGGTATGTAAGACGAAATAGAAGAAGATTTTGGAAGTCGGAAAATGATAATGATAAAAATGCAGCATATTTAACACTTTACAATGCTTTGATTACCTACACTAAAATAATGGCTCCAATAATACCGTTTTTATCTGAAGAAATTTATAAAAATTTATCTAATGAAAGTGAAAGTATACATTTATCATCTTTTCCTAAATATGACAAAAAAAATACTGACTTAACAATCATCAAAGAAATAGATGATATTATTAGTATTGTAAATTTATCTAGATCAGTTAGGAATAAAGCAAATATTAAAGTTAGACAACCACTTTCTAATTTGTATATATTTTCAGCTGATGATATTTCAGAAACTATTAAAAAAAATGAATCACAAATCAAAGAAGAATTGAACATTAAAGAAATTAATATTGTTGATAACTTAAGTTCTATTCTTTCTTACAAAATCAAACCAAATTTTGCATTACTTTCAGAAAAATATGGTTCAGACATGAAGATAATCATCTCTTCGTTAAATCAATCTGATCAAAGTGTTTTAGTTAATCAATTAAAAAGAAACAATAAAATTGATTTAAAAGTTGCAAATAATAAGTTTGAAATTTTTGAGGATGAATTGATTGTTGATGAGATTCCTAATAATAATTTATGCATAAATGGAAACAGAGATTTTAAAGTTGGTCTTAATATAAATATAACTCATGACCTTAAAATGGAGGGAATTGTTAGAGATTTAATTAGACAGGTTCAAAATTTAAGAAAGAAATCAAACTTAAATGTTAGTGATAGAATTATTTTTGCAATGTCAACTGATAAAAAAATTCATGAAGCAATTTTAAAATTTAAAGATTATTTTATGAATGAAACTTTAACTGAATCTCTAATTGAAGATGTTGAAGAACTAGATTTCAAAGAAAATTTTAAAATTGATGAGACTAAAGTCACAATATCAATTTCAAAAAAATTGTAAGTTATAGGGGGTAAACTTATGGCTATAGATAAATATACTAAAAAAGAGTTGAATGATTTTAAAGTGCAAATTATTCAAAAAAAAGAAGATGTTTTAAAAGATATTATTAAATCTCAGGATATAGCTGATAATATGCTTGAAAACTCAAACACTTCTAGTGTTAATTATTCATCGCATCTTGCTGATGCTGGTGCTGATCATTCAGAAATTGAAAAAGCATATTACTGGGTTCAAAGAGAAAATAAATTTCTACAATATTTAGATAGAGCATTAGAAATGATTGAAGAAGGTACATTTGGAATATGTAAAAATTGTAATAAAAAAATTAATCCTGAAAGATTGTTAGAAGTACCTCATACAACAAGTTGTTTTGAATGTAAAAATAAACAATAAATTGAAGAAGTATTGGTTTAATTTCATTTTATTTCTTGTTTTTTCTGATCAACTTTCAAAGTTATTAGTTCAGTATTTTATTCAAATTAAAACTTCAGTTAAAATCATTCCAGATTTATTATTTTTTACCCATATAACTAATGATGGTATTTCATTTGGTTGGAATCCTTTTTCAAATTCAATGCTATTATTTTTCATATCTCTTTTAGCCTGTATCTTTATTATTAAGGTTCTTTTAGATTCACATGATGAAACTAGCTTAAATCAAAAAAGTTTATGCTTTATAATTGGTGGAGCTATTGGAAACCTTATTGATAGATTTTTTACTGCGTTTAATTTATTTGATTATACTGGTGTTGTTGACTTTATAGATATTGGAATACTTGGATATAGATTTTATATATTTAATTTTGCTGATTCTTATATCACTATTGGTATTATCATATATATTTATTCTTTTATTATTATGAGCTTATCTAAAAAATGATTAGCAATAAAGATTATCAGGGTGAAATATTAATTGAGAAAGAGGGAGACAGGATTGATAAATTTTTATTTAATTATTTTAATCTATTTTCTAGAACTAAAATCAAAAACCATATAATTAAAGAAAATATTTTAGTAAATAATAAAAAAACAACTCCTGCATATACTTTAAAAAAAAATGATAAAATTACATTTGATTTAAATTTTGCAATTAAAACTTCATCTCTTAAACCTGAAAAAATAAATTTTGAAATCATCTATGAGGATAGTTTTTTAGCAATAATAAACAAACCAAGTGGTTTAGTTGTTCATCCTGGGAATGGTATTTCAAGTGGAACTTTAGCTAATGGACTTTTATATAAGTTTAAAGAATTATCTGAAATTAATAAAAATGCTCCTGGAATTGTACATAGATTAGATAAAGAAACAAGTGGATTAATGATTATAGCAAAAAATGATGAGATTCATGTAGATTTATCTAGACAGTTTGAACAAAGAAAAGTAAATAAAACTTATAGAGCAATTGTATGGGGAAAAATAAAAAGTGAAGGATTTATAGAAGGCAATATAGCAAGAGATCGGAAAAATCGAACAATATTTAGTATGCAAAAAAATGGTAGAGAATCAATTACTGAATATAAAAGATTAAATTATTTTGATCCAATTTCATATGTTGAGTTATATCCAAAAACTGGAAGAACACATCAAATAAGAGTTCATTTAAATAGCATTTCTAATCCAATTGTTTGCGATTCAAGTTATGGTGGTGGTGAAAATAGGATAAAATCCTTTCACATAAAGCATACTAAATTTTTACAAAGTTTACTTAAGTCAATAAACAGAGTTGCTTTACATGCAACTTCTATAGAGTTTATTCATCCAGTATTAAAGAAAAGAAATAAATTTAATGTATCAATTCCTCAAGATTTTAATTATATTTTAGAAATGTTAGAGAATTATATTAATGATTAAAGATAAAGTAGACAATTTCTTGGACTATATATTTTTAGAAAAAAAATATTCAAGCAATACATTTAGAGCATACAAAAAAGATTTGAATGAATTTATTAATTTTATAGACAAAGAATCAATTAATTCATTAAATGATATTAAGAAAAAAAATATTCATGAATATTTATATTTTTTGAGTGTTAAAAATCTAACATCTAAAACAGTATCGAGAAAATTAGCAAGTATTAAATCTTTTTTTAACTTTCTAGTAAAAAATCAAATAGTTAAAAATAATGTTTCAAAATCTATACCTTCTCCAAAACTTGATAAAAGATTACCAGTTTTTTTAAATCAAGATCAAATAAGTTTACTACTTAAGCTAGAACATACGGATGATTTAGTTGAACTAAGGAACAATTTGATTTTAGAAATTTTTTATTCAACTGGTGTAAGAATTTCTGAGCTAGTCAAAATTAAAATACAAGACATTAAGTTAAATGATAACTCTATATCGATACTGGGAAAAGGTGGTAAAAAAAGAATAGTTATCATTGGTAATTATGCTAAGAAAAAATTACAAGATTATTTAAGTTATAGTAAAGTAAATAGTGTTGGATATTTATTTAATAATGTTAGAAAAAGTAGCATTGGACATATTTCAGAAAGAAATGTTTTTAACATTGTAAAAAAATATACAGCAAAAGTAACACAAAATGATAAAATTAGTCCACATGCATTGAGGCATACTTTTGCCACGCATTTACTAAATAATGGAGCTGATTTGATGAGCGTCAAGGAGCTATTAGGTCATAGTGATTTATCATCAACTCAAATTTATACTCATGTTAATATAAAGGAATTAAAAAAAAGTTTTTTAAAAGCACATCCCCATGCTAAATAAAATAATTAGGATAATTTATGCAACATAAACAATTAGGATTAGATAAGTTAGGATTTAAACCCTTTTCAAAAATTTATAGAAATCTACCTATTGAAAAAATAATTGAAGAAGGTATTTTAAACGGTGAAACTGTAATGGGAATGAACGGAGCTCCGATAGTTGATACTGGTGAATATACTGGACGTTCGCCGAATGATAAATATTTCGTTGTTGAACAAACATCAAAAAATAAAATTTGGTGGGGAGCTGTAAATGGTAAAGTAGATTCTTCAATTTTTGAAGAATTGTATGAAAAAGTCATTGAATCTTATAATGAAATATCAGATACAAAGACCTATATTTTTGATGGATTTGCTGGAGCAGATGAAGCACATACTTTGCCAATTCGAGTTATTTCTAAAAAAGCATGGCAAAATCATTTTTGTCATAACATGTTTATAAGGCCAAAGCAAGAACAGTTGAAGAACTTCAAACCTAAGTTTACAATTATAAATGCTTCCCATTTTTATAATGAAGATTTTAAAAAGCATAAATTAAATTCAAAAACTTTTATAATATTTAGTATTGAAAAAAATGTAGCAATCATTGGTGGGACTGAATATGGTGGAGAAATGAAAAAAGGTATTTTCTCTATCTTACATTATCTTTTACCTCAAAAGGGAATTTTATCCATGCATTGCTCAGCAAATACTGATATTAATAACAATAATACAGCTTTGTTTTTTGGTTTGAGTGGAACAGGAAAAACAACTCTTTCTACAGACCCAAATAGACCATTAATTGGAGATGATGAGCATGGATGGTCTGATAATGGTGTATTTAATTTTGAAGGTGGGTGTTATGCTAAGACTATAAATTTAGATAAGAATGACGAGCCAGATATTTATAATGCAATTAGGCATGGCGCTTTATTAGAAAATGTTGGATTTGATCCTGTAACAAGAAAAATTGATTTTACTGACAACTCAAAAACAGAAAATACCAGAGTGTCATACCCATTATTTCATATTGAAAACTCTTTAATGGCTAAAGGTTTAAATAGTATGGCATCTCATCCAAGAAAAATCATTTTTTTAACATGTGATGCTTTTGGAATTTTACCGGCAATATCAAAACTATCCTCTAATCAAGCTATGTATCATTTTATTAGTGGTTATACAGCAAAGGTTGCTGGAACAGAAAGGGGTTTAACAGAGCCACAAGCTACTTTTTCCCCTTGTTATGGAGGACCTTTTCTAACATTGCATCCTTTAGTTTATGCAGAGCTATTGATGAAAAAAATTGAAGAACATGATGTTCCAATTTATTTAGTTAATACTGGATGGATTGGCGGTTCAGCTACATCTGGCGCAAAAAGAATAAGCATTAAATTTACCAGACAGATGATAACTTCAATTCTTGATGGAACAATTGAAAAATCAAAATATAAAACTGATCCTATTTTTAATCTAGATATCCCAATATCTATAGATGGAATTCCAAGTGAAGTTTTAAATCCAAGAGAAAGTTGGGAAGATAAATCTGTGTATGATTTAAAAGCTAAGGAACTTTCAGATTTATTTAAGGAAAACTTCAATAAATATGGAAAATCAATTGAATATTTAAAAGAGTTTGGTCCAAAATAATTATTTTCTTAGTTTGAGCTCTCTTTAATTAATATAATTTATAGGAATAACATGAAAAGAAATTTTATTTTTACATCTGAATCAGTAACAGAAGGGCATCCTGATAAAGTATGCGATAAAATATCTGATTCCATTTTAGATGCAATTCTTGACCAAGATAAAAATGCTAGAGTAGCATGTGAAACAATGATTACTCAAGGTCAGGCAATTGTTTCAGGTGAAATAACAACTACAGCAGATGTCGAATATGAAACAATTGTTTCTGACACATTAAAACATATTGGATATACAACTGATGAATTAGGTGCAGCTAGCGCTCTAAGTAAAAATAAGCATTTTTCAATAAAACATAATATTGTTTCGCAAAGTTCTCACATTGCTCAGGGGGTAGATAGTAATGATGATCACGAACAGGGAGCGGGTGACCAAGGTTTGATGTTTGGATATGCATGTGATGAAACACCAGAATTAATGCCACTACCTATTCAGCTTGCACAAAAACTTTCGCAACGTTTGACAAAATTAAGAAAAAATAAAACTCTTCAATGGTTAAAGCCTGATGGAAAATCTCAAGTTAGTGTTGAATATATTGATAATATACCTGCTAGAGTTAAAAATGTTGTAATTGCAACTCAACATGAAAGTTTATTGAATAAATTTAAAAGTGAAAAAGAAGAGCATAAATTTATATCAGATAATGTAATTGAAAAGATAATAGTTCCTGTTTTAGAAGAATATAAAATTAACTATGATGAAAATTTTATTGTTAATGGAACTGGTAGATTTGTTATAGGCGGACCTTTAGCTGATACAGGCTTAACAGGAAGAAAGATTATTGTTGACACATATGGTGGATATGCTAGACATGGAGGAGGAGCTTTTTCTGGAAAAGATCCATCTAAAGTAGACCGTTCAGCAGCTTATATGGCTAGATATATTGCAAAAAATATTGTTGCTTCAAAAATAGCTAAGAAATGTGAAGTACAATTATCTTATAGTATAGGAGTTGCAGAACCCATGTCTGTTCATGTCGATACATTTGGTACTGGTACAATTGATGATGAAAAAATTGTTAATATAGTAAAACAAATATTTGGTCTAAAGCCTCAACAAATTATAAACCATTTGAAATTAAAAAATCCAATTTATGCTCCATTATCTGCATATGGACACTTTGGTAGAGAAGGATACGAATGGGAAAAAACAAATATGATTAAAGAAATAATAGGAAAGATATAGAATATGGAAACATCAACTAAATTTTCAGATTATAAAGTAGCAGACATTGAATTATCAGAACTAGGTAGAAAAGAAATAAAACTAGCTGAGCATGAAATGCCAGGTTTAATGTCTTTAAGAAAATTATACAAGGATACAAAACCACTAAAAGGAGCAAGGATTGCAGGATGTATACATATGACTATTCAAACTGCTGTCTTAATAGAGACTTTGGTTGAATTAGGAGCTGAAGTTAGATGGTCTTCATGTAATATATATTCTACGCAAGATCAAGCAGCAGCAGCTATTGCTAAAAATGGCATTCCTGTTTTTGCTTGGAAGGGTGAAACAGAAGAAGAATATATTTGGTGTATTGATCAAACATTAGATTTTTCAGGAAATCCACCTAATATGTTATTAGATGATGGAGGTGACTTAACACTTAGACTTTTAGAAGATTTTCCTGAAATGATTAGTTCAGTTAAGGGTGTGTCTGAAGAAACTACAACAGGTGTTCATCGATTAGAAAAACTATACAATGAAGGTAAGTTACCATTTCCTGCAATTAATGTAAATGATTCTGTAACTAAATCAAAATTCGATAATAAATACGGATGTAGAGAATCTTTAGCTGATGGATTAAAAAGAGCTACTGATATTATGTTAGCAGGCAAAAAAGTAGTTGTTTGTGGTTTTGGCGATGTTGGAAAAGGTTGTGCACAATCCATGCAAGGTTATGGCGCACAAGTATATGTGACTGAAATCGATCCAATTTGTGCATTACAAGCTGCAATGGAGGGTTTTTCAGTTATTGATATGGAAGAAGCATCCGAGTTTGGTGATATTTTTGTTACTGCAACAGGTAATAAACATGTTGTGAATAGAAATCATTTAGCTAAAATGAAAGATAATGCTATTTTATGTAATATTGGACATTTTGATCATGAAATTGATGTTGAATTTTTAGAAAAAAATACTACTGAACATAATATAAAACCACAGGTAGATAGATTTGAATTTAAAGATGGTAAATCTATAATTCTTCTATCTAAAGGAAGATTGGTAAATTTGGGTAATGCTACTGGACATTCATCTTTTGTAATGTCTACATCTTTTACTAATCAAGTATTTGCGCAATTAGCCCTATGGAAAGGTGAAGTTGCTGAGGGTGTTCATATTTTACCAAGAGATTTAGATGAAAAGGTTGCGATGTTACATCTAGATCATTTGGGAGTAAAATTAACTAAAATGACAGATGATCAATCAGAATATACAGGAATACCTAAAAAAGGACCATTTAAAAACAAAAACTATAGATATTAGACTGTTTAAATATTTTAGAATAACATTTGTATTTATAGTATTATTTTTATCTAGTTGTGATTTTAGATTGCCTCAAAAATGGGAAACTCCATCATGGGAGTTTGATTTATTAATTCCACTAATAAATGAAGATTATAGTATGGCTTCAATTGCATCTAACAGCAATGACATACAAATAACTGTACCAGACAGTAGTAATTTCATTATTGAATTAAAGGAATCTGTAATTGATTCAGGATATGTAAAAACTGATGAATCTTTTTTTCTAATTCCATCAAATGACTTAGATTTTGATTTAGAGAATATTTTAGTTTCAAATCCTAATCCTATGCCTTCATTTCCATCTATAACAGAGGAGATTTTGTTATCTAGTTTACTTGAAGACCCTAGTTTAATCCAAGATGGTAAATGCTTTCCTCAAGATTTAAACTTTTTAGATAATGATATAGAAGATTTAATTGAAGATACCAGTGATGGTTTTTGTAATGAGATAGGAGACATTCAATGTTTAGACGAATTGAATTGGTTAACTATTGGTCAAGGAAGTAATACTTTTACAATTAACAATGGATTTCCTTTCATCATAGATGAGTTTAGATTAGAAATTATATCAAATGAAGAAGAATTAATTAATAATTATTTAACACAGATTGATGGTGAAGAAATAGAAATATCAAATTTATTTAATAAAAATTTAGGCTGTGATTTAAGTTCTAGTATATATCTTAGAGTTAATCAAAATTTAACTTTATCAAATAATTATAACTCATGTGATTTATATACTGAAGACACCTGTTCAGAACTTGGTTATTTATGGCAAAACGATGACTGTTATTTTTCAGTAAGTGTAGATCAAAATGCATGTGAAGAGTTAGGTTATCTATGGCAGAATAATCAATGTATTCAAATTATACCTAATATTTATGATGAATTTTCTTGCAATCTTGTTCCAGGTGATACTCAATGGGATGGAAATTTTTGTTTCATTATTATAGATATGATTCAAACTTTTTGTAATGATATAATTGATGGTATTTGGATTGAAGATGAATGTTTTGTTGCATGCACATCAAATGAAGTATGTTGTAATTCAATTAATGGAACTTGGAATGGAAATGAATGTATAGATTTACCAACAGGTGTATGGATTACTGGAGACGAAAAAATAACTATATCAAATGAATTTGAAATAGATAACTTTCAATCAATTAATGCAGATTTAGAATGTACAATAGATACAAGCTATTCCGTAGAATTGCCTGTCGATGAAAATATGCAACTTGTTCAAGGTTTAATCTCTGATATTAATGATATAGATACAAATCGAATTTCATTTGATCTGACAAATAATTTTTTTACAGATATAACTTTTGAGTTATATTCAAATAATTTATTTAATGCAGATAATATACCTTTATATGAATCTCAAGTAATTCCACAAGGTGAATCATTTGATGATATTTCATTATCTAATTATATAATTAAAAATATTGATGGTACAAGTGTTGATTCTTTATCAATAGGATATTCCGTTTTAGTTCAAGAAGATAATGCGACTCTTAATTTTGAAGAGTCATATGGTTTAACTGGAACTGGAATTGAAACCAAAACAATTAAACTTGATGAGCTCAGAGTTAATTTAAATGAATTTTCAACTTCAGATATTGATTTAGGAAGCCTACCATCGGGATTTGAAGGTTTTGATTTACCCTATTTAAAGTTTGATTTACATTTATATAATCAAATTTCTGCAGATATGAAACTATATCTAGATCTATATGGAATATCAGATGATGATACGCTAAAGATTCATGTGGAACCTAATATTAAATTTCTTGATCAATTAGATCCTTATTCAGATATAGATACTTTAAAGATTTCTTTTATTCAAGATACGATGACTACAGTACATACGGGTAACTATCCTATTATTCAAGATGATCCTGTAATATATATTATGGATAATAAAATAACAGAATTATTTTCATATGATAAAATAGATATATCTGGATATGCAATAATGGATGGAGATGCAACTCTATTACCCCAAAAATCGTTATGGGGGGATATAGAAATTGAGATACAACCTTTAACTATTGTGATAAAGAATGGTGATATATTTAGTTTTGTGCCAGATGAATTTACCTCACTAAATTCTATGGATAGACAAACTGCTGCAAAGATTGATAGTGGACTAGTTTCTGCTACATTAAATATGAACATTAATAATAAAGTTCCATTTGGAGGTAATTTATTAATGTATATCACTAATAGTCCTGATTTTTTTCCAATGTGTATAGATTCGTTATTTTCTGGTAATTTAGATGAACAAATTGTTGATAGTACCTGTAAATCAGATTTACAAAATTATTTAGCATGTGAAACTTTACAAGTTGAATATGATAGTACTAATACTTTTGTTTCTCATATGGACTGTTTAAGTAATGATTATAACTATTATTTTGAAAGCTTGCTTAATTTAGATTTTGATTCTCCAAATTTAGATTCAATTGGAGTAGTACTAGATTCAATGTTAAGTCATCAAACTATAACTCTTGATGATCAAATTAATTACTTTACAAGAGATTCATCTCAATATTTGATTCCAAGGTTTGTATTTGATAATGAATTAGATACAATTACATTTCAACCAACAAATGTTTTATCTATTAATTCCTATTTAATCTTTAAACTTTTAAGTTCAGGTCTACTTGAAGAATGATAAGAATAATACATATCATAATTTTTTTTAATTTAATATTTTGTGCATATAATATTAATCCAGAGAATATTTCTATTTCTGGTTCCTCAGCAATAGTATACGATGATTTTAGATCAATAAATCCCGCATCTTTAGCTACTCATAAAGGTTTAAGTATTAAATTGATTGGTTACAACTTTGGATTTGAAAATAATTTTCTTTCAATATCTAAATACAATGATATCAATGGTGCAAATTTTGAAGATAAAACAGATCCTGATTATTATCCAAAATCAGAATTGTACACATTATTTGAAAATGGTTTAAAATTTAGCACTCATATGGCATTTAGTATTCCATTCTCTGAAATAGTTTTTAATAATATATCTTTTCATAATAGAGCTTATTTTATAAATGAATCAAATTTACCCCAATCTTTTGTTAAGCTTTTATTGTATGGAAATGAACCAAATGAAATTTATAGCTTGAACGGATCAAGTAATGCAAATATTTTTACTGAATCTGCTTTAGGTTACTCAAAAAAAATTAATAATTTTTCATATGGAATAAAAATAAAATACCTTCAAGGTTTAGCTTTTGGTGAATTAATAAACCTTTCTGATAATTCATCTTTTTTTGTAACTGATACTACAACTGGATTTATGGGTGAAGCTAAATATTTAATTAATCAAGCTGTTGGAGGTAGTGGATTTGCATTTGATTTGGGGTTAATTTATAAATATTCTGAAAAAATGAAATTTGGAATAGCACTTAATAATTTATTGGGTAAAATAAATTGGGATGATAATAATTTAACTTATAATCTTATGAGAGATAATATAGTTTCAAATCTTCCTCTTAGGCATAATGAAAAACAATTTTTTTCTATTAAGTTAGACACTCTTAATGCTATGAATATAATTAATTTACCTTTAAACCAAATATATAATATTGAAAATTTTTCTGTAATTGAATTTGAATCTATTGAAAATATTCCATTTGATATTGATAGCTTATTAGCCTCAAACTCATTGATTGAAACTGAGTTTGGTTCATATTTATTAAAAAGTAAAAATTTATCTACTTCTCAGATAAAATCATTTAATTTAAAATCTCAATATTATAAAACCGAATATCCTGCCAATATTATTTTTAGTTTAATGAGAGAATTAGAAAGTAAAATTCACTTATCAATCTGTTTAGAATCATCATTTTCTAATAATCTAAGAAATAGTGAAAAGTGGAAATTTTCATCTGGAATTATATTTAATAGATTTCAAAATCAACCCATAACAATTGGATTTTCTATTGAGGAAAAAGGAAAAATATTTTCTGGATTTTCTTATGGCTATAAAGTTGGGCCATTACAAATAAATAATGGAATAAGATTTAATGATGCTATTTTTTTTCAATCAACTAAAGGCATTGATTACTCATTTTCTATATTGTTCAAAACAAATAAAATTTAAAAAACAAATCTCCTGTAATATATAAGCGATATTCCAAATACTGTTAAATTTGGAACCCACGCAGATACTAAAGGACTTATTGAACCTTCAATCCCTAAATTTTTACCAATAACAACTAAAATATAATAAATAACAATTATTAATAAACTTAAACCTACTCCATAAGAGACATTAGAGTTTTTTAAACCTATTGCGCACACAATTCCAAATAAAGTCAAAAATAGATTTGAAAAGGGGTACGAAATTTTATGATATAAGCCTACTTCCCATTTATTAGTATTACTGGAACTTTGTTTTTTGATATCAATAAATTTCTTTAATTCATAATAATTCATTTCTTCTGGCAAAGTAAATTCTGATATCAAATAAACTGGATTAATATTTTTAATATTTAATAGAGTATCTTTTATTAACTTTTTTTCTCTTAAAACATTATTGTCCCATAACCTAACATTCATTTGATCAAAATACCACATTTGGAATTTTGAATTCCATTTCATCGAATTAGCATCTATTCGATATGATATTTTATTTTTATCATCCACTTCTTTTATAGTGATATTATTTGCGATTTCTTTTTTATTATTATAGTTCATTATAACTATAGATTTATTTTTATCAATATCTTCAACAAAATTTCTCAGTTTAGTTTTATTTTTTTTTAAGCTATATTTTTTCATCAATATTGTTCTTTTATGGTTACTATCAGATACAATATTATTTTCAAAATAAAAATGCCCAATACTTATCAATAGACTACAAATAGCAATAATGATACTTATTCTTAAATATCCAATTCCAAGTGACCTAATGGCAATTAATTCATTATTTTTTACATGTGATAATATTGATAAAATAACACCAATTGTTATCGACATAGGAATTGCATAGCTTACAAACATAGGTATAGTTAGTAAATAGTAATTAAATATTTCTTTACTGCTCATTCCTGCATTGATAAAATTATCTATCATTTCAACAAGGTTTGTTAAAATAATTATTGAGCTAATAATTAATAGTAAAAAAATTACTCTTGAGATAAAATTTTTAAAAATATATATATCTAGCATTTTTACCATAAATGTAATTTAGTTATTTTACTTTATGTTTTTAAGTTATAAATTTAAACAGTATTAATATGCTCCCTTTAAATATTGTACGAGATACAAGTAAGGGCATACATAAAAATTTAAGGGGGCTGTAACGCCCTTTTTTTGTATTCAAGAATATGACTATAAATGGTAAAGAAAAATAATAAAGCAATCTTACTAGATGCTCAGCAAATTGATAAAACCTTGACTAGGCTATCTCATGAGATTATTGAAAAAAATTTAGATCTTGAAAATTTAGCTTTAGTTGGTATTAGAACTAGAGGTGATATTATAGCAAGTAGATTACATTTAATCATTGAGAAAATTTCTGGTATTAAAATTGACTTAGGATCAATTGATGTTACTTTTTATAGAGATGATTTTGAAACTAACTTAGGAAGTCCAAAAGTTGGTCCATCTGACATTCTATTTAATATAAATAAAAAAAATGTCATTCTTATAGATGATGTATTATATACAGGAAGAACTATTAGGGCAGCAATGGAAGAAATTTTTTCTTTGGGGAGGCCTGATAAATTAGAGTTAGCGGTTTTGATTGATAGGGGTCATAGACAACTTCCAATTAAAGCAAATTATGTTGGAAAAAATTATCCAACATCATTTAATGAACATATTCATGTTTATCTAAAAGACGTTGATAGTGAAGAGTCTGTAAAATTATTGGAATATAATGAGCAATCTTAGTACTAAGCATTTTATTGGATTAAGGGAAGCAAAAGAATCTGATATGCAGTTAATTATTGATACTGCATTAACTTTTAGAGAAATATTAGATAGGCCCATCAAAAAAATACCCTCTTTGAAAGGAAAAAACATTGTTAATCTATTTTTCGAAAATTCAACTAGAACTAAACTTTCTTTTGAATTAGCAGAAAAAAGATTATCAGCAGATATTATGAACTTTTCAGCTAGCTCTTCAAGTTTAAATAAAGGCGAAAGTTTAAGAGATACTGTTCAAAATATTCAAGCAATGAAAATAGATTGTGCTGTTATGCGACATCCTGTGCCAGGCTCATGTTTGAAATTAACTGAATATTTGGACTGTCCTGTCGTTAATGCAGGAGATGGCACAAATGAGCATCCAACTCAAGCTATGCTAGACATTACAAGCCTTTATGAGAAGTTTGGTAAAATTAAGAATTTAAAAGTATCGATTGTTGGTGATATTTTGCATAGTAGAGTAGCAATGTCAAATATTTTAGGTTTACAAAAAATGGGAGCTGAAGTACTTTTATGTGCTCCACCTCATTTGATTCCAAAATTTATGTCAGATTTTAATGTTAAAATTTCACATGATATAAATGAAGCTTTAGAATGGTCAGATGCTTTAAATATTTTAAGAATTCAAAGAGAGAGAATGGGAATTGGGTTAGTACCATCAATTAAAGAGTATAGGGATCTTTTTGGCATTACAAAACAAAGACTTCAAAGATTGAACAAAGAAGTAGTAATTATGCATCCAGGACCAATTAATAGGGGTGTTGAGATTGATACTTATGTTGCAGATTCAGACCAATCAGTTATATTAAATCAAGTTTTAAATGGAGTTGCTGTAAGAATGAGTATTTTGTATTTACTTTTAGGAGCTACAATTGAAAGTTAATATTCAAAATATTTCAAATTCTAAAGTTCTTCTTATAAATGGTGAATTAATAGATGTTTTATCAGGTAAAAAATCTAAAGTTGACATTCTTATTGAAAATGGAAAAATTATTGAAATAGGTAAAATTGGTAAGTTTGAAAATGCAGAAATTATAGACTGTAAAAACAAAATTATAACTCAATCTTTTATAGATATTAACTCTTCTTTTAAAACCCCAGGTATAAATGACGATGAAGATTTAAGTTCTGGCAGTAACGCTGCTATGGCAGGGGGGTATTCAAAAGTTTGTTTAATGCCAGATACAAATCCAATAATTGATACTCCAGAGTTAGTTAATTTTATTAACAATGAATCTAAAGGTTTACCAATTACAATTTATCCAATTGGTGCAATAACTAAAGAATTAAAAGGCCAAGATTTAGCTGAACTTGGATTAATGCATAATGCTGGAGCAGTTGCATTATCTAATGGTAAAAAAACAATTATGAATGGTCAGGTTGCAAGGTATGCAATGGAGTATACTAAAATGTTTAATATACCATTTATAAATCATCCTGAATGCCTAAACCTAGTCAATAATGGATATATGAATGAATCAGTAACATCCAATTTGTTGGGCATAGCTGGAAATCCTTCAATAGCAGAATCAATAATGGTTTTTAGAGATTTGCAAATTGCTAAATATGTTGATGGTTTGTTGCACATTCCTACTGTATCTACTTCTGATTCAGTTAAATTTATTGAAATGTTTAAAAATGACAATACGAAAGTTACGGCTGAAGTTTCTCCACATCATTTGTTTTTTAATGATGAGCAATTAATTAATTTTGATTCAAATTTAAAAACTTCACCTCCTATAAGAAGTGAAAGCCATGTTGAAAGTTTAATATCAGGATTAAGAAATGGAGTTATTGATTGTATTGCATCTAACCATAATCCAATTAAAATTGATGATAAGGATAATGATTTTTATCATTCAAAATCTGGTATTATTGGGTTAGAAACAGCTTTTTCATCTTCTCATACAAAATTAATTAAAAATGGATTTAAAACAGAAACAATCTTAAACTTTTTTTCTCTTAATCCTTCAAAAATTATGAGTTTAGATTTGTGTGATTTTAAATTAGGATCTAATGCAGAACTTGTAATAATTGATCCAAATAAAAAATGGATTTTTTCTGAAGATGATATTTATTCAAAATCATCAAACACTCCTTTTATCGGCCAAGAATTTATAGGTAAGATTTGCGGTACAATCAGCAAATCTAATTTATTTATTAAATAAATAATATCCTTGACTGATATAAAGTTCTTCTATTAACTTATCAGGCTTTACTAATTACTAAATAAAAAGATTTAAAAAATGAAAACTGAATCGATTAAAGGCAACGATATTGTAAGAGATTGGTACGTTGTTGACGCAAAAGATAAAACATTAGGAAGACTAGCAAGTTCTGTAGCTCACATATTAAGAGGTAAGAATAAGGTTAACTATTCACCAAATTTAGATATGAGTGATTTTATTATCGTGATTAATGCAGAAAAAGTAGTTCTAACAGGTAATAAACAAAATACCAAAGAATATTGGAGACATACAGGATATCCAGGTGGACAGAAAACTGTATCATATAAAAAAATGTTAGATGAAAAACCTGATCAGGTTATAAGAAAAGCTGTTAAAGGAATGCTTCCCCATAATAAATTAGGAAGAAAACTTCTAAATCATTTAAAAGTTTATTCGGGCACGAATCATCCTCACAAAGCTCAATCACCTAAAGAATTATCAATAAATTAAGGTTAATATAATAATGGCAAATACTAAAAATCAGAAATGGATTGCAACTGGTAGAAGAAAATCATCTATAGCTAGAGTAGAATTAAAAACAGGAAAAGGAAAATTTCTTGTTAATGGCAGAGATTTTGATGAATACTTTAATAGAGATACTCAAAAAATGATTATTAAAAGACCGTTTGATTTACTTGAGTTAAAAAATCAGTTTGACATCTCTGTAAATGTGCAAGGCGGTGGCTCTACTGGTCAAGCAGGAGCAGTAAGATTAGGTATTTCAAGAGTTTTAGAAAAAGTCAACCCTGACTTTAGGGCTGAATTAAAGTCAAATGGAATGTTAACAAGAGACTCTAGAAGAGTTGAAAGAAAAAAATATGGGCAACCAGGAGCAAGGAAGAAATTCCAGTTCTCTAAACGTTAGGATTTATATGAGTGAATTATCAACAAAATATTTAATAGAGTCAGGTGTACATTTTGGGCATCCAACACAAAAGTGGAATCCAAATTTTAAAAAGTTTATTGCTGGTCAGAAAAATGGTATTCATATAATTGATGTAAACAAAACTATTGAAAATTTAAATTTCGCCTTAAAAGAATTAACTAAAATTGTTTCTAATGGAGGTAATGTGCTCTTTGTTGGAACCAAAAAACAAGCTAAGGAAGTTGTTCAAGAAAGTGCAGATAAATGCGGTATGTTTTATGTTAATGAAAGATGGCTTGGTGGAACTCTAACGAACTTTTCTACTATTAAAAGAAGTATTAATAGATTGAAAGTGCTTGAAAAAGAATCATCAGATGTTTATAAAAATCTTACTAAAAAAGAATTAACACAACTTAATCGTGAGAAAAATAGACTTTCTGATTTACATCGTGGCATAAGAGATATGAGATATTTACCAGCAGCTCTTTTTATAGTTGATGCTAACACTGAGAGAATAGCTATTTTAGAAGCAAAGAGATTGGGTATACCAGTCTTTGCATTAGTAGATTCAAACACTAGTCCATTAGAAGTAGATTATGCAATTCCAGGTAATGATGATTCTATTAAATCAATCAGTGCAATCCTAAATCATATATCTTCATTGTTGCTAGAGCTAAATTCTGAAAAAGAAGAAATCAATAAAAAGCAAGATGATACTAGCAAGGAGAATTAATGAGTTCAGCTAAAACTGTTAAACAATTAAGGGATGTTTCTGGTGCAGGGATGATGGATTGTAAAAAAGCTCTGGAAGAATCCAACTATGATGTTGACAAAGCTATGGATATTCTTAGAAAAAATGGAATAGCCAAAGCAAAAAAGAAAGCAGGAAGAGATGCAAAAGATGGAGTTATTGTTCCATATATTCACCCTGGTTCAAAATTAGGTGTTTTAGTTGAAATTAATTGCGAAACTGATTTTGTAGCAAGAACAGACGCATTTCAAGATTTTTCAAAGGATATTGCTATGCATATTGCAGCTACATCTCCCATAGGTATCCAAAGAGATGATATTTCATCAGAAGTAATAGAAAAAGAAAAAGAAATTTATAGAGACCAAGCTCTTCAAAGTGGAAAACCTGAAAATATTGTTGAAAAAATGATTGAGGGCAGGTTAAATAAGTTTTATCAAGAAAATGTATTACTAGAGCAAAATTTTGTTAAAGATCCAGATAAGGTTATATCAGATTTATTAAGTGACACTATTTCAACACTTGGAGAGAATATTGAAATCAAAAGATTTTCTAGATTTCAACTTGGTGAATTATCTAAGCCTGAAGATAATTCGTAAATACATATAAAATGCAAGGAACTCACTACAAAAGAATTTTAATTAAATTAAGTGGTGAAGTTCTTTCTGGTTCTAAAGAGTTTGGTATTGATTATAAAGTTGTATCAGATCTTGCCCATCAAATAAAAGATATTCACAATAAAAATATACAAATTGGCATAGTAATTGGTGCTGGTAATATATTTAGAGGAGTTTCATCCGAAAATGAAGGAATGGATCGAGTATCTGGTGATTACATTGGTATGATGGGTACTATAATGAATTCTGTAGCACTACAAAATGAATTGGAAAAGATTTTATGTGATACCAGGGTTATGTCTGCTTTGTCAATCAGGCAATTAGCAGAACCTTATATTCGAAGAAGAGCTACAAGACATTTAGAAAAAGGTAGAATAGTTATATTTGCTGGAGGTACTGGTAACCCATATTTTACAACTGATACAGCTGCGGCCTTAAGAGCAATTGAAATAAATGCTGATATAATAATTAAAGGTACAAAAGTTGATGGTGTATATGATACCGACCCTGAAATTAATAGTAATGCAATTAAATATGAAGATTTATCATACAAGACTGTTATTGATAATGAGCTAAAAGTTATGGATCTAACTGCAATAACATTATGTAAAGAAAATAATCTTCCTATATCTGTATTAAATATTAATATTGCAAATAATTTGAAAGATTTTTTATTTTCTAAAAACAAAGTTGGTACAATAATTAAATAGAGGTGATAATGGAACAAGAAATTTTCTCAACATCAAAAAGTAAAATGGAAAAAGCAGTTGAGCATTATAATCAAGAAGTATCTTTTATAAGAACTGGAAGAGCCTCTACGCAAATATTAAATCCAGTTAAGGTAGATTATTATGGAGTGCCTACACCTCTAAATAATGTAGCAAATATAACAATACCTGAAGCTCAATCAATTTCCATTCAACCTTTTGATCCTTCAAGTATTGAGCTTATTGAAAAAGCTATTATAGAATCAGATATTGGTTTAACGCCAAGTAATGATGGAAATATTATTAGATTAAACATTCCTTCTTTGACTGAAGATAGAAGAAAAGAGTTAGTTAGACAAGTACATAAGATTATTGAAGATGGCAAAATTGCTATTAGAAATATAAGAAGAGACACTAATGATCAACTTAAGAAATTAGAAAAGTCACATGATTTATCAGAAGACAATCTTAAAAGAGAATTAAGTAACGTGCAAGAGTTAACTGATAAAAATATAGCAAAACTTGATGAAATTCTAAAAAATAAAGAAAAAGAGATTCTAATTTAGTTAGAGATAATTTTTAATTTCTAATTTAGTTTTAATTAAATCTCGATTTTCAATATTCAATATACTCGCAATTTGTTTAATTAGGTGCTGTTCTCTAAAATGTAATTCATTATCTGAAAATGCTACTTCAAAAATACAATAAATAAAATCTAGCTTATCTTGATATGAAAAATTTTTATTTAAAATTTGACCATATTCAAAGAAGCTAGTAGATTTTTTAAATTCAACAATGGCATTTTCAACTATAGAATATGCTTCTTCAGTACTAGTAGAGAAAAAATCTTGAACAATCTCTTTTATAATTTTGATTTCATTTTTTTCAATATTTTGATCAGCATTTGCAACAGAGTATAATAAAATTGTTGCAGCATTTTTAACATTATTATGTAGATTATTAGACATATTAATAATTTACGTAGATTAAATATATATGTTAAATTAAATATAATGAAAATAGTAAAAATAAAAGATAATAGTTTAGCTCAACAAATTGGTTTAACAGAGGGAGACCAATTAATTAAGATTAATGGCGAAAGAGTTCTTGATCATTTAGACTATGAATTTAAAATTGCTGATGAAAATGTAGTTTTAGATTTTAAAATCAATGGTGAGTTAAGTCAAGTTATTGTTGAAAAAGACTATGATGATGATTTGGGTGTAGAATTTGAAGAGATGAAAATTCGAAAATGTGGCAATGATTGTGTTTTTTGCTTTGTCGATCAAAACCCTAAAAATATGAGAGATGGAATTTATTTTAGAGACGGTGATTACAGAATGTCATATCTATATGGTCATTACATAACAATGACTAATATGAGTAAAAAAGAATTAAAAAGAATAGTTGATCAAAAATTATCCCCCCTTTACATTTCAGTTCATGCCACAGATGTTGCTTTAAGAAAAAAATTATTATTATATAAATGGGGAAAAGATGATTTTTTACTAAAAAAAATTAAATATTTGATTGATAATGGTATTGACCTTCATGGGCAAATTGTATTGATTCCAAATATGAACGATGGAGAATATTTAAGACAAACTGCTTCAGATATTTATAAATTCTTTCCAAAATTTAAAACTTTATCAATAGTACCTGTTGGATTAACTAGACATAGAGATGGATTGCCAGAATTAAATTACGTTAATAATAATTATGCAAAAAAAATACTTGATTCTTATCCCTCATTAAATAAACAATTTCCAGGTAAAAATTCACCTTTTATTTTACTTTCAGATGAATGGTATATTCTTGCTAACAAACAATTTCCTCCAAAAGAATATTATGGTGAATATGATTTAATTGAAAACGGAGTAGGACAATTTAGAGATTTTATTGATAGATTTAAAAGGGAGAGTATTAATTTTCCAAAAAAAATAACAAAGCCTACAAAGATTTCTCTCGTAACTAGTACTCTAGTTTATGATATATTTGTTAATTTAATAAAGCCAGTTTTGGAAAAAATCAAAAATTTAGAAGTTAATTTTTATAAAATAGAAAATAATTTTTTTGGTGATTCAGTTACAGTTGCTGGATTATTAACAGGAAAAGATATAATATCACAAATAAAAGGATATGACTTAGGTGATTCAGTTTGGGCTACTTATAGAATATTAAATGAAGATCAAACTCTAACTCTTGACGACATGAATCTAGAAGAAATTTCAAAAGAATTAAATGCAAAATTTAATGTTTCAAAAAAAGATAGTATCAAAGAAATTATAGATTATATAGAAAATGAAGCGTAAACCTTTAATCACAATCATAGGTAAGCCTAATGTTGGAAAATCAACATTATTTAATAGAATCATTGGTGAAAAAAAATCTATTGTATCTCCAGTAGAGGGAGTTACAAGGGATAGAGTATATGGTACATATGATTGGCTTGGTAAAGTATATGATATTATTGATACTGGTGGATTTGTTTTAAATGAGAATGACATTATTAATGAAAATATCAAAATACAATTAGATATTGCTAAAGATGAATCAGACTTTATTGTATTTATTGTTGATGGAAAATCTGAAATAACATCAAATGATTTAGAGCTAGCAAAAAATATAAGAAAGTTAGAGAAACCTTTTCAACTTGTTGTAAATAAATCAGATAAGCAAAAGGAAGATAGTCAAAATTATCATTACTATAATTTAGGATTAGGAGATCCAATATTTATTTCTGCTGAACATGGCAGAAATGTTGGTGACTTATTAGATTCAATTGCTTCTGCATTTAAAAACATAAAAGAAAATGTTGATGAACAAAATTTTATAAACTTAGCAATTGCTGGAATGCCAAATGTAGGAAAATCTTCATTAGTAAACTGTATAATTAATAAAGAAAAATCTATAGTAACTGATATTGCAGGAACAACTAGAGATGCAATTGATTCATATATTACATATTATAAAGATCAATTTAGAATCATTGATACAGCAGGCATAAGGAAAAGAAGTAAATTATTAGATGAAATAGAGTATTATAGTAGCGTTAGATCATTTAGAGCTATTGATGAATCAGATATCACGGCAGTTGTAATTGATGTATCAAAGGGTTTAAATAAACAGGATAGTAATATTATAAGTTATGTAATTGATAAAGGTAAGGGGTTATTACTAGTTTTTAATAAATGGGATTTAATTGAAAAAGACAATTATACTTTAAAAAATATTACTGATGATATAGTTGAATCTTTTCCATCCCTAGCATATTTTCCAATGATTTTTATTTCTGTAAAAAACAATTTACGTGTTAGAGAAATTTTAAAGTATTCTAAAAAAGTTTACAATGAAAGAAAAAGATCTATAAAGACAAATGAATTAAATATTTTTCTTGAAAAAACAGTTCATAGGTATCAACCTCCATCAGTTAATGGTAAATTTTTAAAAGTTAAGTATATAACGCAGCTTGCACAAAATCCTCCATTATTTGCTTTGTATTGTAATCATCCTCATTTATTTTCAACAAATTATAAAAGGTATTTAGAAAATCAATTACGCAAAGAGTTTGGCTTCTTAGGAACTCCAATCAGGATATCTTTTAGAAAAAAATGATAATTCAATTTATAAAAGTTATTTTCTTATCTTTAATTTTTTCAACCAGAGTTTTCGATGATAATTTAAATATCACTCTAGATAATAATAGGTCTTGTTCTGAAAGACCTATTCTGGAAAACACATTAATTTCACCAGGCGGTAATTTTTTAATTCATTACAATAACTATTATGATGGTATTACAGAATTTGCTAATGAAGTAGCATTAGCTGCTGATTCTTCTCAAAAGGTTATTGTTGATATAATGAATTTTAGAAATCATGTATCAGACACTGATAATTTGTATGATATCTATATAAAACAATTACCAAATGGAAGCTATGGTTGGAATTGTCCAGAAGAAGATTTAGGGTCTTCATGGGTTGAAATAGATGATGATTATATTGGTTCAAATTATAGTACATCAGGATTAAGTGCAATGAAAATTAGTGTTGCACATGAATATTTTCATGCAGTACAAAGAGCATATGTTCCTATTCCTGGACAGAATTCCTTTTTTTATGAATTAAGTTCAATATGGATAGAAGATTTAGTTTATCCTGATATTGATGATTATATATTTTTTAGTCAATATGGTGATGATTATTTTTCAAATCCCGAAAGAAATATGAATTCTTATAATGGCTATGGATTAGGTTTATATGGACATTATTTAAATTCAATTTATAATGACCAAATAATGCAACGAATTTGGGAAACCTACTCATTAATTTTTGAGAATGATAATATTGATAGTGAATCAGTATTTGATGCTATAGATAGTGTTCTATCAAATGAAGCATTTAATTATAATTCTTCATTTGTGCAATCATGGATTGATTTTAACTCAAGAAATTTGTTTAATGGTATTAATACAAATAGTGATTTGCACTATTATGCTGATCAGGTATTTTTCAATCCAATTAATACTAATGCAAGTCTAATTGATACGTTAGAAATAATAAATCGTACACTAAATAATAAATCTGTTAAAATAAATTCATTTTATCCATATGATATATCTTTAATTAATATTATAAATAATTCAAACTCAAATAATATTTTTAGTAATTTTTGCCTTTTATCGGATGAAAATGAAATTACTAATTTTCAAACTAGTATTCAGACAGGTATTCTCAATTCAAATGATTTATTTCACATAGTATCTATATCTAATGCTAACAATGATGAGGTTGATATTACATTAAATTCAATTTTATTAAATCTAGATTTCTCAAATGAAATTTATATTTATCCTAATCCTTTAGATTTGGATGGTAATTTAACTGTACGTTTTAATTCAGGTGTTAAATCAGATAATATATTTTTAAAAGTATTCAATATTAATGGTCAGCTATTAAAAGAAGTAAATCTTGGTCCACTTAATTACACATTAAATGAATATAATGATATTAATATTAATATTTTTGATAAAAAGTTTACATCAGGTATATATATTTTATCTTTTGAGCTTGATAATAAAATAGTTAATAAAAAAATCACCTTATTAAAGTGAAGTCCATATAAATTAAATCATATTATTTAAAAAGATTAAAATTCAATTCAAATTATAAAAAATAATTTCTTGTTATTGTTCTAAACTATTTTATAATTTTAGGGCCCTATTGTTGGAGTGAGATAGGAGGAAAATTGGCGCGGGGTGGAGCAGTCTGGTAGCTCGTCGGGCTCATAACCCGAAGGTCGTAGGTTCAAATCCTGCCCCCGCTACTA
>MDTB01074582.1_pt1 | contig 41752 bp, 44 predicted proteins | sample 811161 | NCBI WGS metagenome assembly MDTB01 (sample SAMN05326650, study PRJNA326480) | marine metagenome | isolation source: seawater | place: Mediterranean Sea | collected 2009 | reverse complement strand
TAAAGCATACACAATGTTTGGAATTGCAGTATGAACATACATTACATCTCCAATAACAAGTGGTCCACCTTCGTGACCTCTAAGAACACCAGTAGAAAAAGTCCAAGCAACTTTTAAACTACCAACATTACTTTTGTTAATTTGATCTAACTCAGAGTAACGCTCGCCTGCATAGTTACCAGACTGTTGTACCCATTGGTTAGGATCTTTCATCATCTTTTCTAACTTAGCGTTAGCAGACACCGTGAACGGTAATGCTAAAGCAGCAGAAGCGATGAGGGTTTTTTTCAAAATACTCATAAAAGTATTCCTCCCTAAGTTTAAGGTTAAAATTACAGATTTAACAATTTATTAATTGTTTCCTCTGAAGACTTAAATTAAGTCTTCATAGTTATATTATTTACGAATACCTAAAATTCAAGAAAAAAATGAACGCAACATGAACAAAATAGTTGTTTTTTATTCATTTTAAAAATATTTTAAATTAAATCAATTATTTAGAAGAGAAAAAAATTTTTTTTTTTTTTTAAAAAAGTTGTGGATAACTTAAAATTTTTTTTAATTTGCATATATTATTGTTTTTATTTTAACATAATATATATATTGTACTATGTTTAAAGTTAACAACAAAGCCTGTAAGTCAATTATAATGAGATTTATTTTTTACCTATTTACAATATCCATTCTCTTATTTTTGAATGTTCAAAATTCTTTTTCTGATATCAAACAAAATAATTCTTTTAAATGGGAAAAGGAAATTAAAAACCTTATTTTCAATGAAAATGAAAAAATTTTTGACGGAAATCATTTAATGCAGCTTGAGACGCCATATAGAGCATTAGATGCTGCCATAGTGCCTATAAGTTTAAAGTTCAATATACAACAGAATTTTGATAATTACGTTAAAACCGTAATTTTTGTAGCTGATGAGAATCCATCTCCAATTATAGGCAAATTTATTTTAACCCCAAAATCAGGGAATGCTGACATTGGAACAAAGATAAGAATTGATAGATATACTTACGTAAGAGCAATTGCTGAGATGAATGATGGAAAAAAGTTTATGGTTGCTAATTATGTTAAGGCTGCTGGGGGTTGCTCAGCGCCTAGTCTTGCAGATATGGATACTGTTATGGAACGTTTAGGTAAAATGAAAATGAAGTTGATTAAGACAGGAGAGATTGGACAATTAAATAAAGCTCAATTCATAATAAGTCATCCTAATTTTTCAGGTTTACAGTTTAGTCAATTAACTAGAACAGAAATACCTGCTCATTTTGTTAATTCTGTTCAAATTAAACAAGATAATGAAACCATTTTAGAGATAGAGGCTGACATATCAATGTCTGAAGACCCTTCTTTCACTTTTTTTTACAAAAATACGGGAGGACCACTTAATGTTAAAGTTACGGATAGTGATGGGTCTGTTTTTACGAAAAATTGGCCAGTTAACGATAATATAAGTAGGTTACATTATTAAAAGCATTCTAACTCTGAAGCTGCTTGAGCTCTGTAAAGTTTTTCCATTGTAATTTTTGATAACCCAACACTTTTATAGGCTTCTTCTCTCGGACTAGCTCCATATTGTAGTCTTGATAAAGCTTCGGCTTGTGCATATTCCTCATAAGTCATCCTTTCTGATATTGCATCAATTGCACAAGAACACTTTGCCATGAAGTCTCTGTTATTTAGATTGGAACTCATACATGCAAAAACAAATTCAGCTCTTGCTAGTGTAGGAAATTCATTTTCTGATTTTGCAGATAACATTGAATTAGCAAATATTATGATTGAAAATAGTAAAACTTTTATCATAAATCTTTCCTTTCTTTTTGTTGTTTATACTCTTCTCTTAATTCTTTATTAGTTTTTATACCTTGAAAAGTTAAAGTCTCAGTTGTGCTATCCTTGGAGTCATCTGTATCATTAGCATAAGTAGAGATTTGATAAATTTGTCCTGGTATATCATTAGATAATACAACCTTGAATTCTTTTGTTTTATATCTTGAAACTCTATTTTTTAGTTTTGTTTGAAGAAATGGTTGAAAAGATATTTCAGTTGCTATTAATTCTTTACCTTTAAATGTAATTTTTTTTTCAGAAATCTCTGTAGCAGCAATAGAATGTCTAATTCTGCTTCTGAAAAATAAAGCATTGCCTCCCGTCAGTCTTTGCATATCTCTAGCATCTCTCTCAAAAAAAAGCATAAACACAGGGTTTCCCTTAGCACCAATTTGAGGCGGAAATCTAACTTTATTTCTTCCTTTTAAATACCTAAACGTAATGTATTTTTTTTTTTCATCATCAATTTTGACTATATTAAGAACAACATTTCCTACAAAATTATCCTCTCTAGTCGATTTTTTTTCAAATTTATAAAAAATCCTGGACGGTTCATCAATATTATCAAGGTGAGGATCAATAAATAGTTTAACATTAGCTGAAGACATTTCAGCTATTAAGTCCTTTTTAAATTCTTCAGAACCCCACTTTTTTCTTTTTTCCTCACCATCAATTGCATTAGTAAAGTCACTATCATTTTCTTGTGAATGTACATGAGATATTTCCAAAGAAAACAATACTACAAAGGTTAATTTGAAAATAAATAATTTTATTAATTTATTTTTAGTGTTCATAATGATACTTTTATGCCTATTTTAAATAATAATTTCAACCATGAATTTTAAATATTTTTAATAATGAAATCAAAATTTAGAAAATTTAGCCCAATATCCACTGGTTCCTGGGTTCCTGAAAACGTCAAAGAAAAAGGAACCAATGATGAAAACACATATACAATCTTAGTTAACAAATTAATATTAAATGCCTTAATTGGGATACATGACCATGAAAAAAGTAAAAAACAAAAAATATGTATTACGTTGAATCTAAAGGCTAACGATAATTTCAACAATTTATATGATAATATCGATAATGTAGTTTCATATGAACATATAGTAAACGACATAAAAGAATTTATTGGAAAAGGTCATGTAGGTTTACTAGAAACTTTAGCCGAAGAAATTGTAATTATTTGTTTTAAAGATAAACGAATTCTTGAAGCAAAAATAACTATAGAAAAACTTGAAGTTTTCAGTGAAACACATAGTGTAGGCATCGAAATACAAAGAAAGCGGAAAAAAAAGTATTCAAAGTAACAGAAAGTACAACAAAAAATAATGTGGATAGTTAAATTAGGTGGTAGTTGGTTATTAAATCCTAGATTAAATGAACTTTTAGATTATTTGTCTAACTTTAAAAATGCTCCAATATCGATTGTTGTAGGAGGTGGTTTATTCGCCCAAACCATAAGAGATTCTCAGAAAGTGATAAATTTTTCTGATAACTTAGGACATCACTTGGCTCTTTTATCGACCGAAAATTTTGCTAGGATATTAAATAATATTAACCCATCGTATGAACTAACTTCAAATTACAGGAGAATTTATTCAAAAAGGAAAATTCAAGTTTGGTTGCCATCAAAACAATTAACAAATGATTTAAGCTTCTCAAAGGATTGGGAATCAACATCGGACTCCATAGCTTCTTGGTTGTGCAAAAAAATAAATGCAAAAGGAGTAATATTTATAAAATCAATAAAATTTAAAAAGAATTTAGAATTGAAAGCAAAAACTTTACAGAGAAAAGGAATTCTTGATAAAAATATATTAAAATATATTTCAAAAAATGCTTCTTTAAAAATAGTTGGTCCAGAGGTTTTGGATATTTTTAAAGAGTACGATAAATGGTCTGAGATTGTTATGAATTTAAATGATGTTAGAGTGAATTGATGAAAAATAAGAGATGGGCATGGGTATTAACAGGTTCAGGTCATTTTTTTAATGAAAGTATAAAATTAATAAATTATTTAGAAAAAATTGATTTATTTGTCTCTAATGCAGCAAATGAAGTGCTATCTATGTATAAAAAAAATAAAGACCTACCAGAAAATATAAAAATTTATAAAGATACAACTTCAAGCTCAGTTCCGGTTGGGCAGTTTTATAGAGGAATTTATCACACAGTAATTATGGCTCCTACATCAAGTAATACTGTAGCTAAATGCGTTGTCGGTATTTCAGATAATTTAGCAACGAATGTTTTTGCTCAATCTGGAAAATGCAGAGTTCCTTGTATTTTTTTTCCGTGTGACACAGCTCCTGAGTTGAAAACCCGTTCTCCAAAAGGAATGGTGGATGTGTATCCTAGAAAAATAGATTTAGATAATGTGAAAAAATTGAAAAAATTTGAACTCACAGATGTAGCATTAGATTTTAATGAACTAGAAAAGAAAATACTTGCAAGGGAACTATGTCTAAAAAAATACTCTTCGTAACTGGAAAATTAGCTGAACGACAATTAAGAAGAATACTGAAAGCTATGAAACCTGAATTTAGCTATAAAATCAGTCAAATTGGTGTAACTGTAGCGGCATTAATGTCAGAAAATATTTTAATGAGAAGAGTAAAAACTGATAATGATATAGAAAAAATAATCGTTCCAGGAAGATTTAGAGGGAACTTAGAGGTGTTATCCAAATATTTCAAAATCCCTGTAGAACGAGGTCCAGATGATTTAAAGTCATTACCGGATTATTTTGGATTAAGTGGGTTCGAAGAAAAATTAGATGATTACAATTGTTTGATTTTTGCAGAAATAGTTGATGCTACAAAATTAAATGTTGAGGAAATTATTAATATTGCTCAAAAATATAGAAAAAGTGGAGCAAATGTTATTGATATAGGCTGTATGCCGGATACTGATTTCTGTCATCTAGAGGAAACCGTATTTAAGCTCAAAAAAAATGGATTTACGGTTTCCGTAGACTCTGCTAATTCAGAGGAATTATTTAGGGCTGGAAAATCTGGGGCTGATTATTTGTTAAGTATAAGTGAAAAAAATTTAGATGTAATGAAACAAATTAATTCAACACCTATTTTAATTCCATCTTCGCCTGGAGATTTGAAATCTTTGGAAAGGATAATAGAAAAATTTTTGAAAGAAAAAAAAGATTTTTTCGCAGATCCAATCTTAGATCCTATCCATTATGGATTTACAAATTCTTTGGTTAGATATCAAAAAATTAGAGAAAAATATCCAAATATTAAGATGTTAATGGGTACAGGTAATTTAACAGAACTTACTGATGCGGATACTGTAGGAGTTAACGCTATTTTGATGGGAATTGTATCAGAACTTAACGTTGGGGCGGTTTTAGTAGTGCAAGTTAGTGATCATTGTAAGAATTCTATCAAAGAAACAGATATGGCCAGGAAAATAATGTATTATGCAAAGATTAATCAGAGACTTCCAATTGGTATTGACAAAAGTTTGTTTTGCCTTTCAGAGAGAAAACCTCTTAGATTTGAAAAAAAAGAGATTGAAAATATAAAATCTTTAGTTAAAGATAAAAATTACAGGATTATGTTAGGTGAGGATGGAATTAATTTATTTAATTCAGAAAGTCACAAAATTGGTATAGACCCATACGAGTTTTTTCAAAATATCAACGTAAGTAACGACACTAGTCATGCTTTTTACTTGGGTATTGAGCTCGCAAGAGCCCAAATAGCTTATACTTTAGGAAAAAATTATAATCAAGATAATGAACTTGATTGGGGAATTGCATGGGCAAAAGAAAAGCAAAATATGGAAAAACGACCAAAACTTAAGATTACTCAAAAAAAAAAATGATTATAGAAACAATAGTAACTACAACGAATAAAAAAGATGAAGTTAATTTTGCACCTTTTGGAATTAAAAGAACAAATCGTTATGTATTCATTTCTCCTTATATACCATCAGTTACTTTAGAAAATCTTTTAGAAAATCAATTTGCCGTCATTAACTATTTAGATGATTCTGCTTTTTTTGTTAATTGTATAATTGGAAAAAAAAAATTTAAAAAAAAAAAATGTAAATTAATAAACAGCTTTTATATTGAGGCAGCGTTAAGTTATGATGAGGTAGAGGTAGTTAGTTTTACTGAAGATACTGTTAGACCAACTTTTAAATGTAAGATAGTGTATTCAAAAAATATTAACCCATTTAAAGGATTTAATAGAGCTCGTTCAGCTCTGATAGAGGCTTGTATCTTGGCAACAAGAACAAAGTTTTTAAAAAAAAAAAAAATAACCGAAGAGTTAAACTATCTGTCAAAAGCTGTAATTAAAACGTCTGGAAATAATGAACTTAAATCGTGGAAAAAAATTAATAATTTTATAAATTCATGTTACACAAAAAAATAGAAATTAACCGTAAAACAAAATTACTTTTAAGTGTTAAAAATTTTTCCGAAATTAGTATTGTAAAAAAATATGCTGATATTATTGATCTAAAAAATCCCAAAGATGGAGCGCTTGGATCTTGGAAAAAACAAGAAATTTCTTTGGCAACGAATAAATATAAAAATAATATTATCAGCGCGACATTAGGAAACTTGATTGATTACAATGAAATAAAAGAAAATCTCTTATTGTTCGATGAATTAGGACTTAATTATGTAAAGGTTGGTTTTTTTCAAGAAGATATATCAGCTATATATGAATTATTTGATCACCTTAATAAAATAAGTATTAAAACAAAGTTAGTTGCTGTAATCTTTGCTGAAAATAAATTTCTGCTAGATTTCGTTTTAAAAAATACAAATTTTTTTTTGGAGTCTGGATTTAGTTGTGTATTGATAGATACATGTAAAAAAGATTCATCTAATTTACTATCACTTTGCTCTGAAGATTACTTAAAAAATTTTATCTCATCCCTCAAAAATGAAAAATTAATGATAGGACTTTCTGGCAGATTAAAGATTGAGCACATACCATTATTACTAAACCTTGAACCTGACATTATTGGAATAAGGAGTGCAGCATGTGTTGGATTTAATAGAAGTGAAAAAATTTCAAAAGAATTAATTAAAAAAATTAAAAACTATTTTATTTCAGATATCAGGATAGCGCAAGATGTCGCAGGTGCATGAAAAGAAGCTTTTAATTTCATTCCTTTTTTTCCACTTAAAAAGCTACTAAAATCTATAACTTTACATTTTTTTTTGTGAGCTCGTTCATGAAATATATCCTTTCCTATACCACACACTACAATAGGTATCTTACTTTTGATTTTATGTGTTTTCATAAGCTGTTTCGATTTTTTAAATACATTTTCTATTTGAATATTGATTAATTTTTGGGTTACGATATTAAGAAATTTCAGATTTTTTCTTTCATAATCTAAACAGAAATTTCTTGCTAACCTATTCAAACTATTATTAGTAGATTTACTTCTCCCATCTGCACTTTCAAAAATATCAGAATTCGGTGGCAAAATTTTTTTTATCCTGTAAAGGTCTGCAGTGTTTGAGAAAAATTCTGCAGAGAGATAATATTTTTTATTTTTAATATCTATGGAATTAGTTAAAAATGAAGTGGGTGTTCTTGTTAAACCTGAATAAATTAATTCATTATTATTCATTCTATCAAAATCAGTATAAAACTTATTTTGGACTCTATTATTTTTAATTATTATTAAGTCCGTAGTGGTTGATCCAAAGTCAATAATTAAAGCATCTTTAATTTTTGTTTCTAAAAACTTTCCAGTTGCAAGCCAATTCATTGAGGCAATTGAAGTATGGCTGGATTTTTTTAAAAAAAAACTTGATTTGTTTGTGAAAAAAAAAGTATTAAATTTTAATTTTTGCGAAACTTTAAGAATTGATTTAACACCATGTTTTCTTGATTTAAAATAATCGCATAATTCTCCTGTCATTGTTATTCCACACTTTACTTTAGTAAAAAGATTGTTAATTTTTTTAAAATAATTCTCCAATAGTTTAGTATCTCTCCATAGCAAACATTGTTCTTGTGAAACGAAAATGATTTTTTTTTTTTCGTCTAGCCCAACCGTTTTTATATGAGCTCCTCCAATATCTATTCCCAAAAATTTAACTTTTTCTTTCATAGTCTACTTAAAAAGAAAATTGATAGGTTTTTTCATAACGGGTTCAGTTAGCACACAAAACTTCTCATTTTTGTAAAAGTTTAATATTTCATTAATAGTTTTTTTTTCATAAGCCCTATTAATTCCAGTGAACGAACTTGTTATTCTAGGATTAATCTCAATGATTTTCCAACAATTTTCTTCAAAAATTACATCAACGCCAATCATACCATAAAGACCAGGAAAATTTTTTGAAATCTTATTAGCTAAAAATTTAAATTCTTTTCTAAATTCCTCGAACCCTCCTATCAAGACTCCTATTTGTTTAATCCTATTTTTTTTTATTTTAATTATTTGTTTGTTACATGTAATCACATAATTATCACCTTTGAAACATAACATCGAGAAACTTCCTGTAAAATTACTTTTAAGATATTGAAAAATTTTCTTATCATTAGATTTACAAATATTTTTTTTTAAATTTTGGATATTTTCAAAAAAAAGAACCTTTTCTGAACCTGCTCCATATTCTGGCTTTACTAAAATCTTGTCATTTTTATTTTTGATTTGTTTTATGTTGGAATAAGTATCAACACAAGGAATATTGTGTTTTTTTAGTTTGAGAAAAGTTTGTTTTTTAGAAGAAAATATTTTGATTGTTTCAAGTGATGAATTTAATAAGGTAAAACCTAAGGTAAAAATTTTTTTTGATACTTTAAAAAATATTTTATTCGTTTCAGGAGCAATCAATAAAATTTTAAAAAATTTTGGATTTAATTTTTTTAAAATTTTTTGCCAGGTCAAATTTGGCGAGGTTGGACAATATTTTATGTTATTATATTGATTCATTATTAAATTTTTATTTCTTAAAATAAGAATTTCTTTAAAAAAATTTGTTTTTGAAGCTTTTCTTGAAAAATTATCGACCATATCTAAACCTTCGGATAGATTATTATTTGAATTTTTATTATCAATTTTAATTTGAGCAGATAAGTATTCGAATATGATTAGTTTTTGCATATAATAGTTAAATGTTAATAATACCAGCTATAGACCTTGTTTTAAATAAAGTTGTTAAAGCTAATGCTGGTAAAAGAACTCAATATAAAAATCTTAAAATAGGACAAACAGATTATTCCAGTCCTAAGAAGTTTATTAAATTATTATTGACTAATTTCAAATTTAAAACAATCTATATTGCCGACCTTGATTCTATTAGTAAACCAGGAAGAACAAATTGGCCATTCTTAAAAAGAATTATTTACAATTTTCCTGATATTTTTTTTTGGATTGACTCAGGGTTGGAGAATTTAACTCAAATTCGCTTATTTAACGAGTTTATTAATAAAAGTCAGGAAAAAAAAAAAGATTTAAAATTGTAGTTGGAACAGAGTCATTTAAGGTAAAAGAGGACATTAAAAAACTTCCTGAAAATTGCATTGTTTCACTTGATTTCAACGGAACTGAAAAGGGTTGGTTTAAATATTTAGACTATAATAAAGAGTTGATATTAATGTTTATAAAAAACGTTGGAGGACACGGTATTGATTGGAAGAAATTGAAACACTTAGAAAAGTTCTTTTCAACAAAAAAATGTTTTATTGCTGGCGGAGTCAAAGATTTAGATGATATCAGAGATATATCTAATAAAGATTATAAAGGTGTGATTGTATCGACTTATATTCATAATAAAATTAACTAGGGACTGTAAAGTCCCTAGAAATTAATTTTTAAAAAATGAAAACAACCTTGAAAGCCACCCCTTTTCTTCGGTTTTGACTTTTGGCGACTTCATGTTGGATGAATCTCACTTAGCTGCAAATGGGTGTTCAGCAGTATTTCTTGCCTCTACAACTTCACTAGTTTTTGGTAAACCAGAAACAGCTCTTTCAATTGACTCTTTTGTTGCTTGATAATTGTATTCTTGAATTTTTTTATCGTCTTCAGCAAGCCAGTGAATGAATACGCCTACTGATATAAAAAGATCATCTGCCTCATCAGCTGGAATTGTTCCTTCAGCTACACAGTCCATAACAGCTTTTGCTACTCCATGTTGAGCTGGTCCAAACATTTGTACTGCTTGTTTAGCTCCTTTTATGGTTACTTTATTAAACATACATGTTGCTGGTTTAGCCATCAAATTTGGCGCTACAACTGCTAGTAATGCAGTAAAACCGTCTTTATTATTTGTTAAACTATTTGCAAAAGCAGTTTCAGCTGGTGTTCCTCTGGGACCTATTATTAGATCAATGTGAGCAACCTCGTTACCATCACCAACAAGTGATTCACCAATTAGCATTTTAGTGATTTTAGCCATTTTTCCTCCGATATATTGAATTAAAGTTTATTTACTACTAATTTAAACATTTGTTTAAGTTATAAGGTCTGACTATATCTGTAATTTTGTCCATTAGCAAGGTTGTTACTGTTAAATCTGCACAAGTACCAGGATTAAAATTTCTTTTCTTTAAATAAATATCAAAATCTGAAATTATTTTTAGAGTTTTAACAGTTCTTTTTTTAAATATCTGTTTGGATATAAACTTCGCTTTTACTTGAACGGTTCTTGCATTTAGAACCCCCCATTTTCTCATTAAATGACTATCTAAATCCAATGCTAAATAAAAAATAAACAGACATTGTATTGAATATCCATAACTGAATTTTTTCTTTAATCCTTGAAAAAAAGGTAATCCTAATTTAAAAATTTCATTATAAGTTTCAACATAACATTTTGAAATTCTATCCCATTTAGATCCAATTTCCATACTTTCCTTAAAATCCACTCTTCTTGAATTTTTTTTTATATCTAATTTTCCCACATAATTATTTATTCCAGCAGGTTTTGAAATTTTTATTGATTCTAATATTCTCCTACCATTTTTATTATCTATATTAATGAGAAGTTTATGCAATTTTTTTTTTAAATCTTGAATGTTTTTGAAACCATTTAAAGCAACATCAATAATTGGTGCACAAAGCAAAATAATTCCAAGGTTGTAATTAGATTTTAATTCAGTCAGACATAGATTAGTTGTAGAAAATATTTTTTTCCCCAGGCTTTCTTTTTTTGTCAAAATTGGCGCAGATAATTCCGATGCTCTAAAGAAAAACTTTTTGTTCATTCCATAAATAGGAGAATTAAAACTTAAATTGCCAGGTTTTACTACTTTTAATTCGTCAAAACAACATGAAATAAAAATTTTTCTAATTAGTAAAATGCTGAATTTCTTTTTGATTGGAGCTTTCATTTTTTGCTTATTAAAGTAATAAAATCATCAACTAAAATTTTTGTCATATTTTGTTTCTCAACACTTTGAAGGCCCTTCCACGAGGGAATACTGTTTACTTCTAGTACGTAAATCTTTTTTTTATAAATTTTTATATCTATTCCTCCGTATCCCAAGTCAAAAATTTTTGAGATTTTTTCACAAATTTTTTTTAGTTCTTTATCTATTTTGATTTTTCTTATTTTTGCACCTAAACAAACATTTGTAATATAATTTTTAGAACTTCTTTCTATTCCATAGATAGCCTTATGATTGCTCACTAAAATTCTGAAGTCTGAAAAAACTTTTGAGCTCAATTCTCCTAAGAACTCTTGAATGTAGTAAATATTTCCACAAGGCTTTAAATCTAAAAAATCTTCGACTTTTTTTAGGACTTTTATCCCTTTTCCTTGAGAACCAAAGAGTGGTTTTACAATCAATGGTGAGTTGAATAGATAATTACGTTCAAAATTATTTTTATTTTTTTTATTAAATATCCAAGTACTTGGAGTACTTATTTTATTCAATTTTAAAATCATCGAAGTTCTTGATTTGTCAACAGTTTTTTCAATTATTTCAGCAGAATTATGAATATAAATTTTTGAGTCTCTAAGAATATGAAGAATCGATAACTTAAATGTAAGTTCCTCTAAGGTACCATTGGAAATAAACCTAACCCAAACTGCCCTAATTTTGATTGGTTTTTGTTTGTAGAAGATTATATTTTTGGATTTAAATAACTTTACTATTAAGTCATCAAATTTGATAAGTTTGACAGAGTAATTTAATTTTTGAAGTTCAAATTTAATTTTTTTTGAGTGCCAATCATGGATATCGCTTATTATTAAAATGTAATTCATTCTTGAAAAAAGGACCTATGAATTAAATTTCTGTTTATTTCTCCTGAAATGAATGTCTCACCAGTTTCAACAGAATTGATAATAATTTTAGCCGGTGAAAAAAGGTTACCGTCAATTTTATAAAAGTCTCCCTCATATTGCTCGAAAATTTGTTTAAATGGTTTTCCATAATCTTTTGAATTATTACTTGGCAGTTTTTTTGAAAGTGCAATTATATCTTCAACGGAACCATCAATTGTTAACTGGACAATTCCTCCATAAATTATTGAGTCATTAGTTCTTCCCATTCCGTCAATCATATTTTTTGCAAGTGGTGGAAAAGGACATGTTCCTATACCATGCTTAATTCTATTCAAAGGAAACCTTAATTCATGACATTTATGAATAGCAACTTCTAAAACTCTTGAAACTACTTGAAAGTTTCCAGCGATACTGGTTGTAGGGGTAATTATAAATACAAGGTTTGAGCTATTGATTTGACAATCTTTACTAACTTTCATAACTATTTCTTCAGGAGGTTCTTTGTTGCACTCTAGTATCAAAGTAGATTTGCTATTTTTATCAGAGTATGAAATTTCTTTAAATATTTCCTCTCTATTTGCTATTGCTCTTGCAGGTCCAGACCCAAGCGAAAAAAAATTATTACTCTTTAAACTCCAACCAGCATATTGACTACCCAGACAAGCAATTACTGGATTTGCAGAGTAAACGTTAACATTCCAATGACATTTTTCTGAAAAACTATAAGGAACTATACTTACATTTCCTAATCCCCCCATGCAAATTTCCGAAATTTTTACCCCAGCTTCAATACTTCCACTAGCTTTTATACCGGCATCTATAATCGTACAATTTAATTCACCTTTATAAACTATTAGACCGTATTGTTTTTCTTTAATGATTAAGTTTTTAACCATCGCTTCAGTATTTTTGTTTACACTATAATATTTTTTATTTTCCATGATTTATCCCTTTAACAAAGTAAAAATCTTATTTTCTAAAAATTTAATATTTTTTTTTAAGCTTTTCTCAGATAAAGAACTTGTATGAAGTAAACAAATTGGATCATTTTTTTTTATGTTGGTATTTAGCATTGGTAATTCTGAGAAATTTTTTGAATTCTTAAGTGTTTTAAGTTTATTATAAATTTTTCTATTAATAAATAATTTTTTTTCACTGTACAAGATTACAGTGGTGTATATTTTTTTTCTAATTTTAATTTTGTTTTTAAACGTAAATAGATTTTTCTTGTAAATTCTTGATAAGATATTTATAGATAATCCTGGCCTTGGATTTATGTCAACAAGTAACGCGCAATTTTTTTTATTTTTTGGTATAATAAAATCAAAACTGTTTAAACCATTGAGTTTAATTGCCAAAGCCACCTTTTTAATTGTAGAATATATTCTTAGTTGGAGGTCTTTATTAATTTCGGTAGTTCTAATACCATGTAGCTTAAAAGGATTTTTTTTTGTTTCTTTATTCCATTGTAAACAAAATGCGTAAATTTTTATTTTGTTTCCCTCGACAAAAAATTGTGCCGAGATTGTTTTTCCTTCTATATATTTTTGAAAATACTGATTAATGTTTGTATTATGGTTATCAATATTTTCAAATTTATTAATCATAACACCTCCAAGAGATCTGATATCTTTTTTAAGCCAATTTTTTTTTGTGGAGGGCATTGATAGTTTGGTTGTTGGATAGTCAATTTTTTTCTTAGATAAAATATTAAAAATTTTATTTGGTCTTTTTAAAATTGATAATGTACGATTATTATTTCCGATATTGTATCTCTCTTTAAAATCTAAACCTAAATTTTTTTCCACAAAACCAGAGCCTAAAAGTATTGCCATTTTATTTTCTGGATCTATTCTATTTAAAACTTTGTTTAAGGAGGATTTTGTAAATTTTCTTAAGAAAATCTGATTACTCTCTTTGTTTAAATTTTCAAAAATATTTATCGCAAAAACACGAAAACCGCATATTTGTAGTGCACGAATTAGGTCTTCCCCAGAGGAGGATATAACAATAATATTTTTTTTTTTATGGATTATAATTCAACAATTTCTCTAGAAATTTCAAGTGCCTCATTGAAATTTAGATATAAAGGTTTTTCTGTTTGACACATTCTTTCAAACATTTTGTACTGAGTCTTTACCTTTACATCTCCAGATGTCAAAGGACCTATTGATAGAGCCCCACATTTATGTTCAGCATCATTATCATTGAGATTTACTCCTTCAATACCCGCTGGAGGAACAGCATTAACATCTGCGATTACTTTTAAATTTTTTGCTAATTCTAATTGTGTATTACTTAGTACTTGAGTGCCAGCACGTGCTGCGCAAAAAATTATATCTGCATCACTAAGATATGAGGAATTCAGATCATCAGTGGACCCGTCCGCAGGTCTTACATTAACATTAAATCTTGATTTATATTCTGCTGCTTTTTTTGCTACATTTTCAATTCCGTCATAACCAATAATTGTGCATAACGCGCCTGCCTTTGCACACATTATTGAAGAAATCCCCCCAACAATTCCTTTTCCTCCATAAATCATAATCTTTTTATCTTTTAACGTAGAAGAAAATTTATCTTTTAGAGTTTTCTCAGTGCAAGCTACCATAGCTGCTGCCGTTGTAAAAGAACCTGCAGGATCCGGAAATACAGAAACTTCAAAAGGTGGAACCATAGATTTTTTTGCTCCGTCCATCATATCTAAAGCCAGAGAAGCATCTTTGCCACAGATAAAAATCCCTGTTTTTTTCGCATTAGAAATTGATCGAGAAAAAATAGCATCTTGAACTAAACTTTTAATATCTGAGAGATTAACATTCGTGTAAGGTATTACCATGTCATAGCCTGCATCAGCAGCCATATTGACATCGAAAGGACTTATATTTGCTTGTGGACTGAACATGTGTAGAATATTTTTTTTTTCCATATTTTCCTCATCTAATTAAATTGTGACCGTAGTTTTGTGCTTGAGCTTTCTCGATTTTTACACCAACTATATTTTCCTTTTTTATAAAATTTTCAACAAGATTAATTATTTTATTTTGATAAACACTATTTTCACAAATAATAAAACTAGTTGGTCCCCAAGAACTTTGACCATAACCAAACAATTTATTTTTTTCAAGTTCATTAAAAATTTTTTCTATATTTTTACTAACATATTTTCCTCCTTGCGAGTTAGAAAAAACTTTCGCAGTATTATCTTGAATTTTTTGAATGCCTAAGCAAAAAGTTAAAAAATCTTTTTCAATTAAAGAAGGTAAAATTTCAGATAATAATGTCTTATAATTAGACAATGAATTATTCTTGTTTGTGCTTGATATTCTTTTAAATTCTTGAATTTCTTTTTTTCCATGAATCCCTTTAGATTTCATGTCTGATACAAGTAATAATTTCCATGGTTTAGGCCATTTTTGATTAAAAATTATTGGGGGAATTTTTGTATTTTTTTTTTTTCCGGCATCAACAATAAAACCACCATTCCTAAAACTTTCAATTCCAATACCCGATCTATTTCCTCTACCTAAAATTTCGCAAATCGTCTCAATTTCAAATTTATTTTTTGAAAATTCCGTTAATCCTTTTCCAATAATTAATGCTAACTGTGTTCCAGAACCTAAGCCAGAGTGTCTTGGAATTGAGTCTAGAACATTAATTTCACAGGGTTTCAGTTTGTAATATTTGGAAAGTTTTGTGATTAAGTTTTCTATTGCTTTTTTCGTCTCATCACAGAGTGAATAAACCTGGAATTTTTTTGATGATTTAAATTGAATTTTTGTTTTATACTTTGAAATTGTGAGACCAACACTTCCGAAAACCCGATCAGCTTTTAAATTTAATTCTAGAAATCCGAAATGAATTCTTGCGGGACTATTTATAAATAATTGTTTCATCAGATTTTTTTAAAAATTAATAAAAATTAGGATCATATTGAATAAAAGACATTATAGATATATTTTATCTAAAAGATAGAAAAGGAATTATAAAAAATGAAAAAACAGGAATTGAATAATTACAGTGAAGTTGAAATAAATAAAAAATTAAGCTTGGAACTAAATGGTTGGGAGTATGATGGAAAGTGGATAAGAAAAAGATTTAAAACATACAATTGGAAAGCAACAATTATGGTTGTAAATGTTATTGGACATATTTCAGAGGCTGGTTGGCATCATCCAGATTTGGCGGTTTCTTATGCTTTTGTTGAAGTAAAGTTGATGACTCATGTATCAAAGGGTATTACTGATTTAGATTTTGAACTCGCCAAAAAGATTGAAGAGGTAATAATGTGGAATCCCGGAAAAGAGAGTAAAGTACTTGAGGGAACCCCTACTGATCCAAAATTTGCTTATATAAAATATTAGTATTATAAATGTCAAATAGTAATCGCTCTAATTTTAAAAAAATAGCTTTGGAAAAATTAACAAATAAAGACTGTATTAATATTAATAATTTTAAGAAATTCAATGCAAAATTAACTCCATTAATATCTGGAAGTTCTTCCTCATATGAAGAAGCTATTAATGAAGCAAAAAATATAATAAAATCTAGTTCCGGAATACATATTGATGGTATGGGCTGCGACTTAAAGGGAATAGACAAAATTTTAGATTTCTCTGAAGAAAACTGTGCTTCGGTAGACCATATGAGTAGTGATGAGACCTCAAGTTTTTATTCATACTTCCAAAAAGAAGGAGGTTTGATGGTCTCTTTAGGTGAACTTAAAAACAGAGCTGATTTAATAATATTTGTCAATCTTAATGAGAATGAATTACCAATACAATTAATTTCTAGCTTGACACATCCGAGAAAAAAAATAACTTTTTTATCAAAAAAAATATTTAGAAATACAAATTATAAACATATAAAATCAGTTAATTTATATGAGGATTTAAATTGGCTAAGAAATAACTTTTCTGGACTTAAAAAAAAATCAATTATTAAAAATCCAGATTTAATTAAATTATTAAAAGATATACATGAGTGTAAGTATGGAGTGATTGTGCTAAATGTAGGTTTAGAAAATGAATTTTTGTCAAAAGCTGTAATTAATTTGGTAAAGACCGTAAACTATAAATGTAGATTAAATATTTTTTTAAATGGAAGGGAAAATAATCTAGCTGGATTTATACAAAGTTCTCTTTGGAGAACAGGTTATCCACAACGTTATAACTTTACTTCAAATGGCCCAATTTACAATCCAATTGAATATAAAGACATAATTATGAGAGATAAAAAAGACTTGCAAATTTATATATCCTGCTTTGAAAATAATCCGAAAATTAACTTATTTAAAAAAAATATTTTTATCGGAAATGGAAATATAAAGAATAAACGATTATTTGATGTCTTTATACCTACTTCTGTTCCGGGAATTGACGAAATTGGATTACTTGTTAGAAGTGATCATTCTTGTGTGTTAAAAGTCTCAAAAACAATACAAACAAATTATAAAAGTGTTTCTGACGTATTTTCTTTAATGAATTCTCATGAAAATTAATAATATTGAGATATGGGATACATTTGCAGAAGCTTTTCCAATGAAATATTCTAGGTTAATAATTACGGCAGAAAATTTAAAATGGGCAAAGAATGCAGCCATATCTTTTACAGGTTTTGCTACTTCAGTAATAGCGTGCGGGTGCGAGGCGGGAATTGAAAAAATTCTCTCTAAAGATGAGACTCCAGATAATAGACCTGGAGTCTCATTATTAATTTTTTCAATGTCGTCGAATGAGTTAGCAAAACAAATTCTTAACAGAGCTGGACAATGTATCATGACGTCACCAAGTTCTGCTTTGTTTTCAGGTAACCATGGAAATAAAGAAATTAAGCTGGGAAATTCGTTGCGATTCTTCGGTGATGGATATCAAATTTCAAAAAAAATTGAAAAAAAAAGATACTGGAGAATTCCTGTTATGGACGGTGAATTTGTTTGTGAAGATTACGCATATCAAAGTTCAGGAATAGGAGGCGGAAATTTTTTGATACTTGGTAACTCAATTAAAGAAGTTTTGAGAGGTGCGGAAGAGGCGGTAAAAAAAATAAATAATTTGTCAAATGTGATATTACCTTTTCCTGGAGGTGTTGTTCGTTCTGGTTCAAAAGTAGGTTCTAAATATAAAAAATTACTAGCTTCAACAAATTTTGAATATTGTCCTACTTTGAAGGGTTTAGTGGAAAGTAAAATAAATTCTGACGTTAAGTCTGTTTTAGAGATTGTTATTGACGGCATAACGGAAAAAGACATTTCAAGAGCAATGAAAGAAGGAATTAATGCAATTTTGCATTTAGGAGATAAAACAGGAATTAAGATTATTTCTGCAGGAAATTATGGTGGGAAATTAGGTCCTTATCATTTCCATTTAAGAGAGATAATTAAGTGACAGAAATTTTAATTAAACCAAAATTTAATATAAAAAAAAATATTGATTTTACTTATTTTTCTAAAATCAATCAGCTACCTGTAATTTCAAATCAAATAAAAAAGATTCAAGTAGTTTACAGCAATAAAAATTTTTGTTTAGGTGATTTATTTGACGTACAAATAAAGATTTCAAAATTAAATAAAAAAAAAATTAGACTTAAAAATTCTAACATTTTTTTTGACAATGTTGGTTATAATTGGGAAAATGATATTTTAATTTTGGAAGGCGATACCGGTTCTTTTCTGGGCTCAAAAATGAAAAGTGGCAAAATTTTAGTAACTGGTTCTTGTCTTGATTTCTTAGGTTGTGAAATGACTGGTGGAGAAATTCAATTAAAAGGGAATGCTCAGAATTATCTAGGTTCCTCTTTTCCAGGAAATAAAATTGGAATGAATGGAGGATTTATAAATGTTCAGGGCTCAGCTGGAAATTATGTAGGCAATTCTATGAGAAGAGGAGTTATATTAATAGAGAAAAATGTTGGTGATTTTTGCGGTAGTGATTTGATTGCAGGCACCATATTAGTTAATAAGAATATTGGTAAAAATTTTTGTATCGGGATGAAAAGAGGTACTCTAATTCTTTTACAAGAAACTCAAATTAAAAATAAAATATTTTTTAATTCTGGTATTCATGACATTAATTTTTTTTCTTTGTTGAGAAATTTTTTAAAAGAAAAAACCAAGTTTAAAATTTCTAATTCGAATACCTTTTATAAATTTGTCGTTGACAAAGAAAATTTTGGTTTAGGAGAACTTTTAATTTTGAAAAGATAATATTTTTGATTTTAATTTTTTTATAAGTCCACTGGCACCTTCATCGGATATGGTTCTTTTAAAATCATTTTTTTTTACTGATATTTCGCTAATTGATCCGTCTAATAAAATATCAAACACTTTCCATTTTTCTTCCTCATATTCAAAAACGTAGTAAAATTTTATTGGTTCATTTTCAGAGGACAACATAATAGTTTTTACAAGAATCCTTGTTTCATTGATATTCTCTACTCCATCAAACTTAAAGTTTAATTTATCAATTTCTTTGAATCTTTTAGCATAATTAAAAGATATAAAATTAAAAAAAGTTTGAGATAATTCGTTTCTTTCATACTGCTCCAATTTTTTCCATTGGTATCCATAAATATATTTAATCATTTTGTTGTAATTAAAAGTATCTTCAATACTGATTTTTAGTTTCTCAACACGCTCATTTATATTTTCATTTGAAACGTTGTTTAATTTTAAAGAATTATGAAAATTATTAATTATGCTTTCATCAAAAATTTTTCCATTTAAACAATCCGACGAAAAAAAAAATACACAAAAAAAAGTAATACTTAAAATTTTATTTTTTATATTGTTATTGGAAATGTATTTAAAAATGTTTAATTTAACCATTAACCTCTTATATTACTAATATCTTTTAAATTACATTAAAAAATAAATAATGCAAAAAAAAATCTTAATTACTGGAGCTAACGGATTTTTAGGTTCTTCGATTGTTAAACAAGCTTTAAAAAAAAAATTTAAAGTCAGAGCTTTAGTAAGACAGAATTCGGATATAACAAATATAGAGAAATTAAATGTTGAAATTGTTAAAGGTGATTTAAGAAAAAAGGATAGTTTAAAAAATATAGTCAAAGGTTGCGAGTTTTTTTTTCATGTTGCTGCTGATTACCGATTATGGGCACCTAAACCGTCAGAATTGTACGAAACAAATGTGATGGGAACCCAGAATTTACTTGATCATATAAAGTCAATAAAAAATCATAGACTTGCGTATACTTCTAGTGTTGCAACATTGGGTATATCCAATGACAAAAAAAATATATCTGATGAGAAAACACCAGTTAGTTTTGGAGACATGGTCGGAGATTACAAAAAATCAAAGTATTTAGCTGAAAAATTGGTAATAGATTATGTTAGAAAAGGGTTAATTAATAGTGTAATATTAAATCCCTCAACGCCCATTGGAGCTGGTGATATTAAACCCACACCTACTGGTGAAATAATATTACAATTGTTAAGAAAAAAAATGCCAGGATACGTTGATACTGGCTTAAACTTTGTGGCGGTTGAGGATGTTGCCCTTGGACATTTCCAAGCTCTCGAATCAGGAACTAACGGAGAAAAATATATTTTAGGGGGTGAAAATATGCTTTTAAAAGATTTTTTAGAAAAAGTGTCTTATTATGGTAAAGTTCCAAAACCAACAATAAAATTTTCCACAAAACCGCTTTATCCAATTGCTTATTTAAACCAATTTTTTGCCTCTTTTCTTAAATATAAGCCTATTTTGACAATTGATGGTTTAAAAATGTCCGAGAAAAAAATGTTTTTTACATCAGAAAAGGCAAAAAATCATATAGGTTATAGACCTAGTGGTATAAACAATGCTATAAAAGATTCAGTAGATTGGATGAAGAAAAAGATTTTTTAGATCACTTAACTAATTAGGAGAATTTTTTGAAACCATTAAAAATTTTTTTGGCTCAGCCCAGAGGTTTTTGTGCTGGAGTAGAAAGAGCAATAACAATTGTAGAAAAGGCTATTGAGATCTACGGTCCGCCTGTTTATGTTCGGCACGAAATTGTTCACAATAAGAGAGTAGTTAATAATTTAATATCGAAAGGTGCAATTTTTGTACAAGAATTAGATCAGATACCTCAAGGTGCTGTAACTGTGTTTAGTGCACACGGGGTTTCACAAAAGGTAGAGGATACAGCATGTGATAGAAAACTTCCTGTTTTAGACGCAACATGTCCATTGGTTGCGAAGGTTCACAAAGAGGGTCAAAACTATTCGACCAAAGGTTTTGAAGTTATACTAATTGGACATGAAGGTCATCCGGAAGTTGAGGGGACAATGGGTAGGATTTCTGGTGATGTTTATCTAGTATCCAATACAGAGGATGTGGAGAAGCTAAAAGTTAAAAATTCATCTAAACTCTCTTATATAAGTCAAACAACATTATCCGTTGATGACACAAAAATTGTTATCGAGGCATTAAAAAAAAGGTTTCCTAAAATTGAAGGTCCGGATGTTAAAGATATCTGTTATGCTACTCAGAACAGACAGTCCGCTGTAAGAGATTTGGTTGGTCATGTGAATCTGATTTTAATAGTAGGAGCCAAAAATAGTTCTAATTCCAATAGACTTAGAGATTTAGGAGAAGAGTCTGGTGTTGATACATATTTAATTGAAACTGCAGATGATCTTGATAGGAAATGGTTTAAAAATGTGGACTCAATTGGAATTTCTTCAGGTGCCTCAACTCCTGATGAGCTTGTTAAGGAAGTTATGAATAGGATATCAACATTTCGTGAGATAAGAGTTGAAATGAGGCCTGGCATTGAAGAAAATGTTGTATTTAAACTTCCAAAAGAGCTTGTAAATAATCAATTAGCAAATTAAAATACATTATAGAATAAACTCAATCAATTTAATTTTTATGGCAATTCCAATCATACAGCAAATAAGAGTAGGTGCATATATTATTAAGCAAAAGATACTTGGTAAAAAAAAATATCCTTTAGTTTTAATGTTGGAGCCATTATTTAGATGTAATCTTGCATGTGCTGGTTGTGGAAAAATTGACTATCCAAAAGAAATTTTGAATCAAAGATTATCTGTTGATGAATGCGTCAAATCAGTTGAAGAATGTGGTGCGCCAATTGTTTCAATCCCAGGAGGTGAACCTCTTATTCACAAGGAGATGCCTCAAATTGTTGAGGAATTAGTTAAAAGAAAAAAATTTGTATACCTATGCACTAATGCAATTTTGATGGAAAAAAAAATTCATGAATATAAACCTAGTCCATATTTCACTTGGTCAGTCCATTTAGACGGATTGAAAGAACATCATGATAAAGCTGTATGTCAAGAGGGAGTTTTTGATAGGTGCATTTCTGCAATAAATAAAGCAAAATCCTTGGGTTTTAGGTGTAATGTTAACTGTACAATTTTTGATAATGCAAAAGAAAATGATGTTAGAAATTTTTTGGATTATGTTTCTAAAGATTTAAAAGTTGATGGAATTACAATTTCTCCTGGATTTGCCTATGAACGAGCACCAGATCAAAAACATTTTATTAAAAGATCTAATACTAAAACATTTTTTAGAAATATTTTTAAGTCAAAAAATTTTAAGAATTGGGATTTTAGTCACTCAGGTTTATATCTTGATTTTTTAGCTGGTAACCAATCCTACAAATGTACTCCTTGGGGAAATCCTACTAGAAATATTTTTGGATGGCAAAAACCATGTTATCTTTTGGGTGAGGGGTATGTAAAAACGTTTATGGAATTAATGAATCAAACCGATTGGGAAAAGTATGGTACTGGAAACTACGATAAATGTTCTGACTGCATGGCACACTGCGGTTACGAAGCTTCAGCAGTTGATGACGTTTTTAAAAACCCATTGAAAGCAATTAAAATATCAATTAACGGACCTAAAACAGATGGTCAAATGGTTAGAGAGATTGACTTGAGTAACTCGCGAGATCCTGATTTTGTTTTTGACACTCATGTAAAAGATATGATGGAAAGAATACATTCAGAAAAACAATCAGTTTGATATATTTAAACAATTTTGGTTTGCTAATTGTATTTTTAAAACTTATTTAATACTTAAAAGGTAAAACTTAGAAGATTTTCAATGTCGGTTTCATTATATCAACAAATTAAAATAGCCTCGCACTTAACCAGCAAAAAACTTAATAGTGAACAAAAAAAAATACCGATAGTTCTCATGTTGGAACCAACGTTTAAAACTAACCTAAAAACTAAAGTTTGTGGTAAATCTGATTATCCTGAGGCCGTTTTAAATGAGTATCTTAGTCCCGAGAAATGCATATACTCTGTTCAAGAGTGTGATGCACCAATTGTCTCAATTACTGGTGGAGAACCCTTACTACTTGACGATATGCCGGAAATCGTAGAAGGATTAGTTAAAAAAAAAAAATATGTTTATTTAACAACTAATGGGTTACTTTTAAATAAAAATATTTTTGATTATGTTCCGAGTAAATATTTCACAATTTCAGTACAACTAAATGGTTTAAAAGAAGATCATGATAAAATTGTAGGTCAAGATGGTGTGTTTGAAAATGCAATTGATGCAATTCAACTTTGTAAGGTAAAAGGATTTAATGTAACTATAAATTGTTCAATTTATCTTTATCAGAGAATTAAAAATATTATTGAGTTTTTAAATTTTATTACCGATGAACTAAAAGTTGATGGCATAAATATAACACCCGGATTTCCATATGAAAGAGCTTCAGATCAGGAGAACTTCTTAAATAGAGATAATACAATCAAATTTTTTAGAAATGTCTTTAAGTCTAAAAAACTTAAAAATTGGAGACTTAATCATACAAGTCTATACTTGGATTTTTTAGCCGGAAACCAAAGTTTTTTTTGTACCCCGTGGGCAACACCCACAAGAAATATATTTGGATGGCAAAAACCTTGTTATCATCTTTCAGAGGGATATTATAAAACTTATCAAGAGTTAATAGAAAAAACTGATTGGAAAAAATACGGTACTGGAAATTATGAAAAGTGTACTAATTGTATGACTCATTGCGGTTATGAACCAAGTGCAATTCAAGATATATTTAATTCTCCATTAAAGGCTATTTCAAAAAAGATGTTAGGAATAAAAACAACAGGTCCAATTGTCGAAGAAGTAAGCAACCTTGGGGCTAGAAACTCAGAAGATTTGCATGATAAGATTGTTGAGTCAAAAATGTACGAGTTAGATTTAATGTAATTAATTTTTAAATATTAACTTTGAAACTTTTTTGAGCTTTTGGATTGAGATAAAATATATTATTGATAATTTTATTATTTCAAAAATTCTAATAGGATTTCTAAAAATCTCTATGAATAATCCTTTTATATTAATTTTTCCATCATCTCTCATAAGTTGTTTTATAAAATCTGGAATTTGATTCTTTAGATCATCAAATATAACCCTTAGACATATAAATGGTACATTAAATTTTAGAGCAACTTTTTGAATATATTCTGACTCCATATCTACAACTTGTAATAAGTAATCCGGAGTTTCTAACTTTTGATTATTTTTTATACTAATGATCGAACTTGAACATAAAACGTTGACAATTTTTATATCTACGCCTTCTAACTTTTTTTTAAAAAAAGTTACAAACTCTTTTGAAGTTTTATTAACTGATTTATTCTGCCAAATTATATTCTCTCCAATTATTAAGTCTCCAGTTTTTATAGTATTATTTATTCCTCCGGCAAAACCAAAACTGATGACGCAATCAATGTTTTTATTAATTAATTTTTTTGCAATTAATTCAGCTTTTCTTCCATAACCATATCCATGCTGTAAATCAAACTTTTTTAGAAATGCTGTTTCAATATTTAATCCACTAATAACAACAAATCTCATTTTTATTATATTCCAAACTGAGGTTTTTGATAATTAGAAAAAATTAAGTTTGAATATTTTGATATAGCTAAGATTGGAAAATATTTTGAATATCCATGATATTTCAAATAGAAAACTTTTGGAAATCCAACAGCTGTGAAATATTTTTCATCCCAACTATTTTTTTTTGTAAAATTTTTTATTAGGTAGTTAATTCCATTTTCTACCTCACTTGATTTTATTTCGCCAGCAGCAATAAGACCCAAAATAGCCCATGACGTTTGAGACGGCGTACTCTCTTTTACCACGTTTTTAAATTCTTTATGATAGGTCTTTCCGTCTTCACCCCATCCTCCATCATTCTGTTGTTTACTTTTTAAATAATTAATAGCGTCTTTGAAAACTCTTTTTTTCTCTGGGAAATTTGTAATGCTTAATGCTGATAATACTGACCACGTTCCATATATATAGTTAGTTCCCCATCTTCCAAACCAACTTCCATCCTCCTCTTGTTCTGAAAGCAAATATTTTATAGACTGGTTTATTATTTCTTTATCCTCTATTCTGTTTAGTTGAGCAAGAAAGCTTAAACATCTAGCAGAAACATCAGATGTTGGTGGATCCAATAATGCACCATGATCCGCAAATGGAATATTATTTAAATAATAATGTGTATTATCAATATCAAATGATCCCCAACCACCATTTTTTGATTGCATTCCAATAATCCAAGACCTTGTTCTTTCGAGACATTGATTAATTTTTTTGTTATTTTTCTTCTTGTTATATCTATCCAGTAGCATTCCAATTAAGGCAGTATCGTCAACATCAGGATAAAAATCATTATTAAATTGAAAAGCCCAGCCGCCTGGTGAAAGTTTTGGATTTCTAACAGCCCAATCTCCCTTTTTTTTAATTTCTTTTTTCAATAACCATTCAATTGTTTTTTTAATATTCATTTTATTTTCAATCATTGATTGACCCACCCATCCTGTATCCCAAATCGGAGAAAGGCAGGGTTGACAATATGCCTCATTCTTTTTGATAACTAGTAAATTATCAATAGATTTTCTTATCATTATTGATTTTTTTATATGATCTTTCTTTGATGATATTGATAGCGCTATTAACGAATTTACCATTGCTGGAAAAATACCTCCAATTCCATCTAATCCATTAAGTCTTTTAACAGTCCAATTATATGCTTTTTTAAGACAATCTTCTTTATTTTTTACAGGAAATAACGGTTCAATCTTTCTTAATACATTGTCTATTGCTAAAAAAAAATAACTTAAGATTTTTCTTTTTTTATTTTTTAAGACTCTATTCGAAAAAACTTCACTGATATTTGTACCTGAAGGATTATTTGCTATTGGTTTCCTGTAAAGAATTATTAAAAGTGGGACCAAAACGGTTCTTGACCAGTAAGAGATTTTGTATAAATTAAATGGGAACCAATCTGGAAGCTTCATAATTTCAATTGGCATGACCGGAACATATTTCCAAGATAATTGACCAAATAATGCAAGAGTAATTTTTGTAAAAACGTTGGTATTTTCTGCACCACCATTTTTTAAAATTAAATTTTTGGCTTTTAGCATTTGTTTCGAACTATTTGATACCCCTGATAGCTTAAGAGCATAATACGCCTTCACTGTAGCACTTAAGTTTGACTCGCCATTAAAAAAAAGAGGCCACCCTCCTTCCTCGTTTTGTATTCTAAGAATATAATTTTTAATTTTTTCTTGAATGTTTGTATCTATATCACCCAAAAAATGCATCATCAAAATGTATTCCGATGGTATAGTAACATCAGCCTCTAGTTCATAAGAAATGTACCCATTTTTATCCATAATTTTTTTTTCATTTTTAATTGCTTTATCAATCAAATTCGAAAAAAAATTCTTTGTGAAATTCATATTATTACTTAATTTTTAAAACTTTATATTATAAATATTTATTTTTTTTTAAAGAGTTTTTTCCAGAAAGTATAGATGTTTCAATTGTTGAAGGAAAGTTACTCTCAGTCCAATCTCCAGCAATTTTTAAATTTTGTGGTAACATATTAATTTTTTTTATAAGATTATTATTTTTGGGTGACTGATTATATGTAGCTTTTTTTTCTTTGAGTATTTTGTATAACGGAATACTTTTTTGATCAATTTTCAGACAAGTTCTAACCTCCTTCCAGACTATTTGTGCTAATTTAGATGGCTCAGTATCATTTAATTGATTTGCTGAACTTATTGTGACAGAAATACAGTTGTGTTTTATAAATATCCAATGTGTTTTTGAATTGATTAGTCCTATAATTGGAATTATTTGTTTATGTGTTTTAAGAAGAAATTTGAAATGTATATTAATAATCGTGTTATATTCATTTGGTAACTTAAAAATTGGATATATCTTTTCAAAGTTACTTGGTGGTATGGCAATAATTACTTCTTCTGTTTTTTTTATTTTTTTTTCATAGTTATTAAATGAGATTTTGGTTACATGATTGTTTTCAACATCTATATTTCTCAGGGTTTGTCCATAAATAATTTTTGAAGATTTTCTCTTTAAAAAATTTAGACAAGGATTAATTAAAGAGTCAGACCAATTTAATTTAGGTTGATATATTTCGCAAAATTTACCTCCTTTTAAAAATGTCTTTTTTAATACATTCCAAAGTAAATAGGCTGAAGCGTTTTTTGTATCAGTATTTAAAATACCAAGAGTCAAAGGTTCCAATAGCATTTTAAAAAGTTTAGTATCAGGTGAAAAAATATTTTCAACAGTATCTTCTTTTTTTAGGAAAAAAAGTTTAGATAAATGAACATAATCTTTTAAGTTTGTATTTGGGATCCTATATTTTTCAAAAAATATCCACCACGGAAAATAACTATAAGGTAATCGAAATGTCCATTCTTTCATACTTGCATAATCAAAAAAATTAAAGTGAGGTTTATATTTTTTATATTTATTTTCGGCACTAATAATCTTGCAAAGCTCAAGAAAATTTGTGTTTGCTGAAAAAATTAGATGATTACCATTATCTATAGTGTCATTAATTGTTTTGTCAAAAAATGATCTACATCTTCCCCCTGCATTTCTCGAACTTTCATATAATTCTACTGGAGTGCCAACATTTGTCGCAAAACAAGCAGCTGACAAACCTGAAATACCGGCTCCAATTATATGTACTTTAGAAGATTTAATTTTTACTCCTCAGAAAGAATTTTAGAATTATTAAAATTTTTTCTATTTTACTTAATTTAACTTTTGATTGCACTATCCAATTAGGAGATAACATTTTTTGATGGATTGATTGATACATTAGTTTCATAAGTTCAGGTGCTTTTAATTTTCTCTTATCTAATTTTTTGGATAGACTTTCCGCAAGGTCGTAATAATTTTTTGCTTCTTTAAGAAGTTCATTACATAAAAGTTTAATTTTGGGACTATTAATTAAATTTTTTTGGTCTGTATTTTGAAGATTAAGCTTAAATATGAATTCTTTAGGAATATAACATCTATTTCTAATACTATCTTCTTTCAAATCTCTAAGTATATTTGTTAATTGAAAAGCTCTTCCTAAAGCATGCGCATACTTCCTTCCAATAACGTTATCTATGCCAAAAATATTCATTGATAGACAACCAACTGCACCAGCAACTTTGTCACAGTATAGTTCCAATTTTTTTTTTGTAGGATAAATAATTGCTTTATTACAATCCATCCTCATACCATCAATTATTGAAATAAAATCTTTTTTATGTAAATTAAAATTTTTTATTGAAACCAATAATTCTCTTGACAGAAAGTCATCCTCTTTTTTTTTATCAAATAACGCTTCAATAGTTTTTTTCCATTCTTCAAGTTTTTTTAATTTTTTGCTTTTTGCTAAATCGCTATCAGCGATATCATCAACAATCCTACAAAATGAATAAATCGAAAACATAGCTCTTTTTTCTCTTTTATTTAATATATTCATACCCCAGTAAAATGAGCTCCCAGAATTCAATATTATTTTTCTAACTTTTTCTTGGTCGGAATAAATTGACATTGTTTAACTGCTTAAGTTCCTTTAAGCTGTTACTCTTGACTCTCTTGTTATACTGGAAAGACCCAAAGCAGTTAAAACACAATTTGTAATACTGCTTGAATTAACACCACATTGCTCATTCTGTACGTCTGGTTTTCCGTGTGGTAAGAATTCATCCGGAAAAAACAAAGGTCTAAATTTTAAACCATTATCAAGAAGACCTTCCTTCGTCAAAAATGACATTACTTGCGCTGAGAAACCACCAATCGAACCTTCCTCAACACTCACCAAAATTTCATGTTCTTTTGCAAGCTTTCTAATCATTTTTTCATCAATAGGTTTTGCAAATCTCGCGTCAGCCACAGTGGTAGATAATCCGTAAGTACCCAATTCCTCTGCAGATTTTAAAGATTCTTCTAGACGTGTCCCAAGGGACAATATACAAACCTTCGAACCCGTTTTTACTATTCTTCCTTTGCCAATCTTCCAGGGCTTCGGCTTTTTTGAAATCTCTTTTCCTGTTCCCTCCCCTCTTGGATATCTGAAAGCACATGGTTTATCATTTATAAGAGTTGAGGTTGCAACACAATCAACAAGTTCATTTTCATCGCTTGGGGCCATAACTACAAAGTTGGGCAATGTACATAAATAAGTTAGATCAAAAGAACCTGCATGAGTTGCTCCATCGGCCCCAACTTGACCAGCTCTATCGATGGCAAATCTAACAGGTAAAGATTGAATAGCAACATCATGAACAACCTGATCATATGCTCTTTGAAGAAAAGTAGAATAAATCGCAGCATACGGTTTAATCCCTCTTGTGGCGAGACCTGCAGAAAACGTAACTGCATGTTGTTCAGCTATTCCAACATCAAATGTTCTAGCAGGAAATACTTTTTCAAAAAGGTCCAGACCTGTGCCAGAAGGCATAGCAGCAGTGATTGCAACAATTTTTTTATCTTTTTTTGCTTCATTAATAAGTGCCTGCGCGAAAACTTTAGTATAACTCGGTGCTTTGGAATTTGTTTTAACTTGTTCTCCAGTTACAACATTAAATTTTCCTACACCATGATATTTGTCATCAGATTTCTCTGCAGGTGTGTATCCATAGCCTTTTTTGGTCACGACATGAAGAAATACTGGTCCGTCCCATTTTGAGTCTCTTAAGTTTTTCAATACAGGCTGAAGATGATCTAGGTTATGTCCGTCAACAGGACCCACATAAAAGAAACCTAATTCCTCAAACAACGTTCCTCCTGTAACCATTCCTCTCATGTATCCTTCAGCTTTAGCAGCCACATCTTTAAATCTTTTGGGAAACTTGTCTGCCATTTGTTTTGCCAAACTACGAGCAGATTGGAATGTTTTTCCAGATAATAGTCTTGATAAATATGCGCTCATTGCTCCAACAGGTGGTGCAATTGACATATCATTATCATTAAGAATAACAATTAAATTGGCATTCATAGAACCAGCATTATTCATCGCCTCATAAGCCATTCCAGCACTAATTGCTCCATCACCAATTACGCAAATAACGTGATGTTTATGTTTGTTAAGGTCACGTGCTACCGCCATTCCTAATCCAGCACTTATAGATGTAGAGGAATGAGCTGCACCAAATGGATCGTATTCGCTCTCTGATCTTTTAGTAAAACCATAAAGTCCTTTAGGTTGACGAATGGTTCTAATTTTATCTCTTCTACCAGTTATAATTTTATGTGGATAACATTGATGACCAACATCCCAAATTAGCTTGTCCTTGGGCGTATTAAATATTGAATGCAAAGCTACGGTGAGCTCAACTACTCCTAAACCTGCACCCAAATGACCTCCAGTAACAGAAACGGCATCTATCATTTCATTTCTTAATTCTTTAGACACCTGTTTGAGTTCATCTTGACTAAATTTTTTTAAGTCTTTAGGAAAGTTAACCTTGTCTAGAAGTGGTGTGTTAGGTTTCATATTTTTTTAAAAGAGCTCAGTTAAAATATCATTATATAACATAATTACAACTTTCCTATTATTCCTTTAAAAAAACAAAAAATCAAATCAATACGAGAAAGTTTTAATTTTTTTTTGATAGGATCGTCTTTTTTTAGGATTTCAGTTAATTTTTGTGCAATATTAAAAATCACAAAAGTCTCTTTTTTAAGGCTTGGGTTTTGAATCAACTGTATTTTTTTTTTCGAATTTCTTAACAAAACTTCTACTTTTTCAAGGCACCTATTTTTTATTTTTAAAAATTTAATTCTATTTTTTTCGTCTAAAAAAGCTTCTGGTAGAAGATGTTCTTTTTTAAAGAAATCAATTGGAATATAAATTCTATTTAAATTTATGAAGTCATCTTTACAGTCTTGAATATGATTCAAAATTTGTAACGCATTACATAAATCATCACATCCTTGATATATAAACTCTTTATTCTCATTTTTTTCTTTTAAATGTAAGTCTACAACAAATCTTCCTATCGGGCTAGCAGAGTGATCACAATAATTTATAAGTTCAGACCAATCCTTATAACGCTTTTTGTGGACATCTTGCATAAAAGCAATCAATAACTTCCTGGGATAATTTTTTGAAATTCCTGTTATAGTTAAGGTATCATTCAAACTTTGCGTAAACTTATATTGCTTTTTACTTTTATTCATAATCATTGAGTCAAACTCTTTAAGAAATTTTATTTTCTTTGTACTGTTTAAAATTTTATTATCGGCTATGTCGTCTGAGCTTCTGGCAAAAAAATATAAATTTTTTATAAAATCTTTATTTTTTTTTTTTATTAAAAATGATGCTACAGGAAAATTTTCGTCTTTCATGGTTTTCCCTGATAAAAGAGTTGATAATTCTTGGTTTTCAATATTCATAATAAAATTTTTATAACTAAGTGAGGAGTATATTTCAAATTTTAAATTTATTTTGATATTTCCTTCCCTTCCATTCATTTCCACCTTTGAAATAATAATTAAATGCTGATGAAATGGTCATCAAAATATAAAAAAATGAAACAAAGGGTAAGGATAAAGAGTAAAAAGGTTTTTTTCTATAAAATATAACAGTTGGTAAATAACACATAATCGACATAAAAAAAGTAATTAAAGAAATAATCAAATTTTGGTAATTGGTCTCATAAATTGAAATAAAAATTGCAAAAAGAGGAAATAAGTAAATTAGTACTAGGCCCAATACTGAAACACAAAGAAGAATTATAGAATTATTAAGTTGTTCAAAAGCACACCTTGAAATCATATTCCATATTGAAAATAAGTTTAAATATTTTCTGTTACTCTCCACTTTACGTGATAACCCCAACCAAATTGGACCCTCTTTTTTGAAAATTTTAGCCAGATTACAATCATCAATGATTTTATTTTTAATTTTTTCAAAAACATTAATTTTTTTAAATATATTAGTCCTACAAATCATACAACCTCCAGCTGCTGCCGCTAGTTTATTTTTTGGATCATTTACCCGATTGAATGGAAAAAGTTTTTGAAAAAAAAAAATAAAGGTGGGAATAAACAATTTTTCTACTTTATTTTTGCATCGTAACTGTGCCATTAATGATATCATAGAAAACTTTTTTTTATCCATAGTTTTAGCAAGTTTTATTATCAAATCTGAATCTAAATTTATGTCTGAGTCTACCAACATTACATAATCTGTTGAGTCATTTTTTAAAACTTCATCTACTCCTTGTTTTAATGCCCAGGTCTTTCCACTCCATTTTGAGGGTAATTTTTCTATATTTAAAATTTTAAAATTTTTAAAATTATGTTGTTTAAATTTTTTTTTTGCATTTAACACAGTTTTGTCTGTGCTTTGATCATTGGCTATAATAATCTGAGATATAAATTCACTTTGTTTTAAAATACTTTCTAAAGTAGTTGTTATAGATTTTTCCTCATTTCTTGCAGGTATTACAATAGAAATCTTTTTTTTATAATTTTTTGAGTCTAAATTGAAGAAATTTTCAAATATAATTTTGCTTGTCCAAAAAAAAGGGTCTTTAAAATTTATTTTTCTACCATGAAAAAAAACCAAATAAATCCATATGAAAAAACTGGCTAAATTTAAAAAAAATATCATAATGTCCAAATTTGTTGTAATTTAACAACAAATTCAATAAATATTACACTTTTTTGACAAAAAAAATACAAAAATAATTTTATGACTGTAATTATAATAAAAGGATGTTTTTTAAACACAATTATAATGTGCTTAAAATTTAATCATTAGGGGATAACTAAACGTTTTAATTGAAAGGACTATTAAATGAAAAAGTTATTACTAACTACTGCTTTGGCTCTTCCAATGGCTATTGGTTCGCAGGCAAAAGCTTTTGAATTTCCAGAAGAATTACCTTTTGGAGAATTATCCGCAAATGTCCAATATATATCAAACTATATTTGGAGAGGTGAAGAACAGACTGGTGAAATTGCAATTCAAGGTGGATTTGATTGGGGTGCTACTGTCGTAGATACTTATGTTGACATATACGTTGGAACATGGATGGCAAACCTTAATACTGCAGGTTCTGGATCAGAGCTTGATTATTATGGAGGTTTATCTGGTGCAATTCCCGGTTTAGAGGATTTTTTATCTTACGACATTGGTTTGTTATATTATGATTACCCAGGTGACACTACAAAATATACTGGTGCTGCATTAGAATTCTTAGAATATTATGCATCAGTTGGAATAGCTCTTCCTATGGATGTAGGTTTAGGTTATTATTATGGATTCTCTCCAACTGGTTACGCTGGAAATTATGACTACAACTATCATAATATAAGTGCAGAAGCTCCAATTCCAAATACACCTATTACAATGTATGGTGGTGTTGGTTTTACTGACTCGGATATTTCTGACGCTACCTCTGGATATGGTTTTACTGATTATAAAGTTGGTGCGTCAACTGAGGCCTTCGGCTTGGGTTGGGGTCTTGAATTCACAACAACAACTGGATATGCTGCTAGTGGAGAAGATAAAGATACAACACTCGGTGGCGACCATGTAGTATTTTACGTAAATGCTAGTTTTTAAATTTTTTAAATAAATTTTTGAACGTTAAAAGGGATATTAAATTATCCCTTTTTTTTTGGTGTAAATTTCTGAAATTATCAAAACTATAATTGATAACAAAATTAGTGAACCAAGCTGATGAATGACACCCAATCCAATAGGAACATAAAAAACCAAAGTTAAAACACCTAAACCGTATTGTAGACTTGTAATAATTATCAGACAATTTAAAAGTATTTTGATAGTCTTACAGTGAATTTTTTTTAAATTTGAAAACCACGTGTAAGATATAATTAATAATGTTATTGTAGCTACAACTCTATGATCAAATTGAATTAAACTCACGTTTTCAAAAAAGTTTTTCCACCATGGATTAATCCTAAATGCTTCTGGAGGTAAAAATGTATCGCCCATAAAAGGAAAATTGTTATATGCTAACCCAGCGTTAGTTCCAGCTACAAAAGCTCCAAGTATAATTGTCAAGAATACTAAAAAGTAGCATAATATCATTTGATTTTTCAAAGTTATATTTAGTTCTGAAACTAATTTATTGTTCCTTGAATTGAATTGATTCCATGATAAAAAAAGCAAAATTGAATAAATAAGAAACGCTACTGATAAATGAGCGGCTAATCTGTATTGGCTTACATTAGGTTCTCTTTGTAAACCACTTTCCACCATATACCATCCCATAAAACCCTGAAACATGCCAAGAATGAAAACAACAAATAGAATTTTTAAAAGCTTAATTGATAATTTTTTTTTTAATAAAAAGTAACTGAATGGTAAAAAGAAGGTAATACCGATTAAACGACCCCAAATTCTGTGAACATATTCCCAAAAGAAAATCTTTTTAAATTCAGAAAGGTCAATATCATAATTAATTAATTTATACTCGGGAAACTTTTTATATTCATTAAATAAAGTTTGCCAGGAAGCTTCATTTAATGGAGGTAGTATACCTTTAAAAAAACTCCAATCAATCATAGATAAACCAGAGTCAGTTAGTCTAGTTGTTCCGCCTATGACAACCATGACGATTATCATCACGGAGTTGACAAGAAGCCAAAGACGTACACTAGAATCGGTGTTTTTCGCGATATCATACATTTGGTATAAATAAAAATTATAAATTCAAATAAAATACAAAAAAAAAATGTACTTTAATTAATTATACATAAATTATTGACAAATATATGTTTTTTCAATTATTAATATTTATTGTAATTTTTTTTGTTTATAGTTTTATTTTTAATTAACTTTTGCATGTTATGAATTCTAAAAAAGAATCTTTAAAAAAACTAGAATCATTGCATTTTCAATTTAGCGATAAAACTAGTTCAGATATTATAAAATTGTCGATAAAGTTTTTATTTAAAAATAAAATTTGTTACGTTTGTTCTTTTGGTTCGGAGTCAGCTATAATTCTTCATATGATTTCTATTACAAACAAAAACTTTCCAATTATTTTTTTAAATACTCAAAAGTTATTTCATGAAACAATATTATATAAAGACATATTAAAAAATTTTTTTAAATTAAAAAATATAATAGAGATTTTTCCGTCACCAAAAGATAAAAAATGTTTTGATCCTAAAGGTGACCTTTGGTCTACTGACCCTGATAAATGTTGTGATTTTCGAAAAGTCACACCTCTTAAAAAAATTTTAAATAATTATGATGCTTGGTTTTCTGGAAGAAAAAGCTACCATAGTGAGGAAAGAAAAAAAAACCAATTAATTGAACTACAAGATGAAAAATTTTTGATCAGTCCACTCATATATTGGAAAAAAATAGAAATAGCTAATTATTTTAAGAAATTCAAAATTCCCCAACATCCACTTTTTGAAAATGGATTTACATCAATCGGATGTGAGAGTTGTACAGTAAGATCTTTTGATGAAATGGATGCAAGGTCAGGAAGGTGGGTTTCTTTTCAAAAAACTGAATGTGGTATCCATAAGAAAAAAAAAACAAATAACAGTGAAACATTTAAATAAATTAGAAAATCAAAGTATTTACATACTTAGAGAGGCTTTTTCTTCAATAAAGGATATCGCAATGTTGTGGTCATTAGGGAAGGACTCAAATGTAATGGTCTGGCTAGCATTTAAGGCATTTATGGGAAAAATTCCATTTCCCTTAGTTCACGTTGATACAAAAAAAAAATTTAAGGAAATGTATGATTTTAGAAATAAATATGAAAAAGAATGGAACATAAAGCTAATTAAAGGAGACTGTCCATCAATAAGCGAAATTGACTCTTCATTACCAAAAGCAGCAAGATCCGCAGCAAGAAAAACTGAAGGCTTAAAAAGAATAATTAAAAAATATAAATTTAGAGGAGTTATTGCTGGCATCAGAAGAGACGAACAGGGGACAAGGGCTAAAGAGAGATTCTTCAGTCCAAGAGATATTAATGGAGAATGGGATATTAAAAATCAACCTCCAGAATTTTGGGATCAATATTCGACCAATTATCCAACTAATATTCACTTGAGAATTCATCCACTTTTAGGGTGGAGTGAGATTGATATTTGGAAATATATAAAAAGAGAAAAAATACCAGTAGTAGATCTATATTTTTCAAAAAACGGTAAAAGATATAGATCTCTCGGAGACAAAGATATCACTAACCCAGTTAAAAGTAGAGCGAAAAATATTGATGAAATAATTGAAGAATTAGAGAAAACAAAAGTATCGGAGCGTTCCGGAAGAGTAATGGATCATGAAGAGGAAGATGTTTTTGAAAGATTAAGATCAAAAGGGTACATGTAATTGATGGTTGAAAATTATTTTGTTGATGAAACGATAAAGGTTGTAATAGTTGGCCATGTTGATCACGGAAAATCAACACTTATTGGAAGACTAATTCATGACTTAAATCAAATTCCTGAGGGTAAACTGGAAGAATTAACCAAAATTAGCTCCAGGAGAGGAATGGATTTTGAATGGGCATTTCTTTTGGACGCTTTACAGACCGAGAGAAATCAGGGGATTACAATTGATACAACTCAAATATTTTTTAAAACAAAAAAAAGAAACTATATCCTAATTGATGCTCCAGGTCATCAGGAATTTTTGAGAAATATGATTACGGGTGCATCTTCAGCTGAAATAGCGATTTTAATTATTGATGCAGTTGAGGGAATTAAGGAGCAAACAAAAAAACATGCTTATTTGCTTAAATTATTAGGTATTAAAGAAATTATAGTTTTAATAAATAAAATGGATGCAAAAAATTATGAACGAAGATTTTTTCAAGAAATTAAGAAAGAATTAGATAATTTTTTAAAAATTTTAAATCTAAAAAAAATAAACACAATTCCAATATCGGCAAAAGAAGGCGAAAATATTAATAATAAAAGTCAAAAGATGAAGTGGTTCCATGAACTTAATCTTGTTGATACCCTTGATAATATTGATATTGTGACTGATAAATCGATAGTTCCGTTAAGAATACCAGTTCAAGACATATATAAATTTAATGAAAAAAGAATTATAGTAGGAAAAATAGAAACAGGAAGATTATCGGTAGGTGATGAAATTCTTGTATCTCCAAGCAATTCAAAATCAAAATTTCAAAAGTGGCAAAAAGGTTTTCATTTGAAGAAATTAGAGTCTCTCATGAGCAAAATTTGATTCTTCCTCATGTAGAAAATAAAAATCTTTTTAAGGTTTGGAAAATATTAGAAAAAATAAATGTTGCCACCCCAAATATCGGTATGATTACAGATACAATTTGTTGTCCCGGGATGGATTATTGTGCTCTTGCAACAGCAAGGTCCATCCCAATTGCCCAAAGAATTAATGAACATTTTAATAATATTGAGTTGCAACAAAATATTGGTGAACTAAAAATTAAAATTTCTGGTTGTATAAATGCCTGTGGACATCATCACATTGGAAATATAGGTATCTTAGGATTAGATAAAAATGGTGAGGAATATTATCAAATAACTTTAGGAGGATGTGGAAAAGAAGATTCCAAAATTGGTAAAATAATAGGTCCTTCTTTTTCATCCGATGATGTAATTATAGCTTTAGAAAAAATTACAAATGTTTATTTGAAATTAAGAAAAAATAAAAACGAATCTTTTATGACAACATTAAACCTAATCGGTTTAGAACCTTTTAAAAAAATTCTATATGGTAATAATTAGCGGAAATATTCTATCAAAAAATAAATTTTCTCTAATTTCAGATATAGAAGATTTGAATAAAGAAAAGTTTATTATTTTTGATGTTCTATTTTGGAAAAAAAATAAATTACTACTAAAAAAAAGTAAAAAAAGTTTGGGTATAAAATTAAATATGGAAAACTGCACTGAATTTGATTTTAAAGAATCTAAAAACTTTAATCTCATTCAAATTGATTTTTTAACTTTTAAAGACGGACGTCCATTTACGATTGCCAAGAAACTTAAAAAAAATTTCAACTATAAAAAAGAGATTAGAGCAACAGGTTATGTTTTGCCTGACCAATATATCTTTTTATTAAGATCAGGATTTGACTCTGTTGAAATTAAGCAATCCCAAAAAAAGACTTGGCTAAGCATCTATAAGAATAACTTAGGATTATACTACCAGAAGTAATAAAAAACCTATGTTTACATAGGTTTTTTATAAGTAAATTCAGGAAATTATAGTAATTAGAAATCCATGCCGCCCATGCCGCCCATGCCGCCCATGCCGCCCATACCGCCCATGCCACCACCTGGCATTGGAGGCATTGCTGCTTCTTTAGCTTCTGGCATTTCAGCTACCATTGCTTCGGTTGTAAGTAATAAACTTGCAATAGATGCTGCATTCTCTAGAGCTGTTCTAACAACTTTAACTGGATCAATAATACCAGCTTTAACTAAATCTGTATAAGACTCAGTTTGAGCATCAAACCCATAATTGTTATCAGAACTTTCCATAAGTTTTCCAATAACTATGGAACCCTCTACTCCAGCATTTTCAACTATTTGCCTGGTTGGTGCTTCAAGTGCCTTTCTAATAATATCAATTCCAGCATTTTGATCCGCATTTTTACCTTTCAATCCATCAAGTTTTTTAATTGAATAAAGTAAAGCTGTACCTCCGCCGGGAACGATACCTTCTTCTACAGCAGCTCTTGTAGCATTAAGAGCGTCATCCACTCTGTCTTTTCTTTCTTTAACTTCAACTTCTGTTGAACCACCAACATTGATTACTGCAACACCGCCTGATAATTTTGCGAGTCTTTCCTGAAGTTTTTCCTTATCATAATCAGATGTTGTTGTTTCAATTTGAGTTTTAATTTGTTCACATCTAGCAGCTATATCAGAAGATTTACCTGACCCACTAACTACAGTTGTATCTTCTTTATCTATTCTTACTTTCTTACAAGACCCTAGGTCTGTTATCTGAACATTTTCTAACTTTAGACCAAGCTCTTCGCTAATAACCTGACCTCCAGTTAAGATAGCTAAATCTTCTAACATTGATTTTCTTCTATCGCCAAAACCAGGAGCTTTAACAGCTGCTACTTTTAGACCTCCTCTAAGCTTATTAACAACCAGAGTTGCAAGGGCCTCTCCCTCAACATCCTCAGCTATTATAAGAAGGGGTTTCCCAGACTTGACAACTGCTTCTAATAACGGAAGTAAGTCTTGAAGGTTAGATAATTTTCCTTCATTAAGCAAGATGTAAGGATCTTCAAATTCACAAATCATTTTTTCTGCATCTGTTATAAAATATGGAGATAAATAACCTCTGTCAAATTGCATTCCTTCTGTTGTTTCTAATGTGGTATCACGAGTTTTTGACTCTTCAACAGTAATAACTCCGTCTCTACCAACTTTATCCATTGCTTCTGCAATTTTTTCTCCAATTTCAGCTTCACCGTTTGCAGAAATTGTTCCAACTTGTCCAATTTCAGACGAAGAGCCAAGTTGTTTACTTCTGGCTTTCAAATCTTCGAGAACAGAATTAACCGCTATATCAATACCTCTTTTTAAATCCATTGGATTCATCCCAGCAGTTACTGATTTAGCACCTTGACGTACTATGGCCTGAGCCAAAACAGTGGCTGTAGTGGTTCCATCTCCGGCTGCATCAGAACTTTTGCTTGCTACCTCTTTAACCATTTGAGCGCCCATATTTTCATATTTGTCTTTGAGTTCTATTTCTTTTGCTACAGAGACACCATCTTTAGTCACCCTTGGTGCTCCAAAGGATTTATCTAAAATTACATTTCTTCCTTTAGGTCCAAGTGTTACCTTAACCGCGTTAGCAAGAGCATCAACTCCTGCGATCATACTAGTTCTTGCATCTGAACCAAATGCTATTATTTTTGCTGACATATTTTTCTCCTTATTCTATTATTCCCATTATATCTGATTCTTTCATTATCAATAGATCTTCACCATCTATTTTAACTTCTGTTCCAGACCATTTTCCAAAGAGCACTTTATCTCCTGCTTTTACGCCCATTGGTTTAAGTTTTCCGTCATCACTGACTTCGCCAGGTCCAACAGAAAGAATTTCTCCTTCACTTGGTTTTTCTTTCGCAGTGTCAGGAATGATTATTCCACCAGCGGTTTTTTGATCACTTTCAAGTCTTTTTACAACCACGCGATCGTGTAGAGGTTTAAATTTCATTTGAATCTCCTTAATTTAGACAATTCATGTTAGTATTTAATGTGTGCCTTGTTAGCACACACATCATTCGAGTGCTAATTTAATATCATTCAAAATAAAGTCAAGTGTTTATTATTCCAAATTCTTTTACAATAAATTTTTCAAGTTTACTGACTACTTCTTCGACTGAGTTATTTTCTGTATTTAATACCAAGTCAGGATTTTCTGGCTCCTCATAAGGGGAAGATAACCCTGTAAAATTTCTAATTTCTCCTTTTAAAGCTAGAGCATATAAACCTTTCACATCTCTTTTAATGCACTCATCTATCGATGCTTTAATAAAAATTTCTCTAAATATTTCTGGTCTTATATCTCTTGCTTTTTGTCTTTCAGTTTTATAGGGAGAAATTAGTGATATTATTACAATGTAACCAGCTAATGAAAATAATCTTGCTACCTCCCCAGTTCTTCTTATATTTTCCATTCTGTCACTTGGCGAAAAAGTTAAATCCTTATTTAATCCATTTCTCAAATTATCACCATCAAGTATAAAAACATTGTACCCTTTTTGAAAAAGCTTTTTCTCAATTTGTTTTGCAATAGTACTTTTTCCCGAACCAGATAAACCGGTAAACCATACAATTCCTGGTCGATGAAAGGATCTTGATGTCCTCTCAGCCTCAGTAATTAAAGATTTCGTTGGAACTATATTTTTTGGATTTGACGATTTTAAATTTCTTTGATTAGGATATTTCTTTAAATCAATAATTCCACCACCGACCACCTCAAAGTTATCTATGATACTAAATCTTCCCATAGATGAATTTTGTTTAAAATTGTCAGCTGAGATTAATGAATTTGAACTAATCACGACCTCAGCTACGTCATTTTTTTCTACATCTAACTGAGATTTATTTGAAAGATCATGAGTATCAATAATTTTTAAAATTTTCTTAAAATTAATTTTATATTCACTTGTAGCTATTCTTATTCTGTAGTGTCTATTTAAGCTTAGTTTTTTTAGACTTAACCAAAAAATATTTGCCTCAAATATGCTAGTAAGCTGTGGTGGTTTTCCAACATGTGAAATAATATTTCCACGTTCCACAAAAATTTTATCATTTAAGGTAAGTCCAATACATTCACCTGATACACATTCTGTTTTTTTTTTTTTTG
>MDTB01128527.1_pt1 | contig 41755 bp, 33 predicted proteins | sample 811161 | NCBI WGS metagenome assembly MDTB01 (sample SAMN05326650, study PRJNA326480) | marine metagenome | isolation source: seawater | place: Mediterranean Sea | collected 2009 | reverse complement strand
GACCGAATTGAACTTCTTCGTAAAGAGAAAGATAGTCTTGGTAGCCGAGTTGATGTTATTGTCAGAGGGTTACCAATCGGAATTGGAGATCCATGGTTCGACGGAATAGAACCTGCTTTGTCAAAAGGATTGTTTGGTATTCCTGCTGTTCGTGCAGTAGAATTTGGTTATGGTGTCAAATCGTCATTAATGCGAGGCAGTGAACATAATTCTGTTTGGGAATCTGGTGAAAATAATACTCCAATTCAATCAGAAGGTGGTGATGGTGCTATTGGAGGGATTACTACTGGATCAGATATTAGAATCAGTGTTCATTTCAAACCACCAAGTAGTATCCCTACTGCTCAGAATACTTTGCATCTTCCTTCTGGAGAATTACGCCCTCTTGTCGTAGGAGGACGTCATGACCCTGTTCTTGCCCCTCGAGCGACTCCTGTTGTACAAGGAGTAGTTCGTTTTTTGATTGCTGACTTGCTATTGACTAAAACACGTCCATTTTAGTAAGAACCCCTTCCGATGGGTATGGTCGAGTCCACAGACACATTCAGAAGTGTGTTGAAATTTGGTGGGTCTTGTCTCAAATCGTCTCAAGATATTTCTGCAATCGCTGAAAGAATTTCTGAAATTGGTCAAAATCCAGTTGTTGTTATTTCTGCATTTTTTGGAGTGACTGATCGTCTCTTAGATGCAATTCATGATTCAAAAGAAGGAAGATTACACGTTCCTACATTTGTCCATTGGATACGCACACATCATTCTGCGGTTACTCCCGAAATATTGACCTCATCAAATTTAGAAAGATTTGACGAAGCTATTCAAATTCTTAGTTCTAATTTACATGAAATAGATTCACCCGGGGCTGTACAAGAAGTATTGGTAACTGGAGAAAGATTAGCAACTACCTGCTTAGAAGCGGCTTTAATTGCTCGTGGAGTAATTTGTAAATCATTTTGGGCTGAAGAAATTCCAATTATTGTAAAAGGGCGTGACCCATTTATCCGAATAGATAGATCTGTAACTACTGAATTAATTCAACTTCCTAATGACATAATTCCATTATGTGCTGGATGGTATGGAATTGATTCAGATAATGTACTATCCACTCTCTCAAGAAGTGGTTCTGATTGTACTGCAGCATGTATTGCATCTGCTATTGGTGCATCCTCGGTAGTAATTTGGAGAGATGTACCTGGTGTTCTAAGTATAGATCCTTCATGGGGGATGCCTGGACGTAGAATTCCTTACTTGAATTATGATGAAGCTGTAGAAATCGCCTCTTATTCTTCTCGTCTTCTTCATCCTGATGCCATTGATCCGTTAGTTGAATCCGGAATACCTCTCATTATTCGACCTTTACACCAACCAAATGAACCGGGAACATTTGTTGGTCCTTCCATTTCCGTAGGGCGCCCTCATGTTCGTGTTTTAGTCTGCCATAGAAGGCGATTTGATATTCTTTGGAGGGTTCGTTCTGGTTCTCAATTATCTAGAAATTTAACTGGATTAGGTAGGTCTCTCCATCAAAAAAGAATTAGAATTTGGTCTATCCGTGCCGATCAAGCAGGTATCAGAGTATTGGTCGATGAGAAAGATCTTCCAAGAGTAGAATCTGCAATTTTATCATTTGATTCTGAAGCTAAAATCGATTTAGGTCATCCAATTGCATTACTAAGTTTATTTGGACAGGGAATTTCTTCTGATCAGGAAATTCGATCTACACTTCTTACTTCCTTACATAATCAAGATTGTCACCCAGAAGAAATGAATCAAGAAGGGACAGAACATGGAATACATTTTTTGATTCCTGATAGTGAGGCAGTTCATACTGTAGGGTGCCTTACAGATATGTTTGAATTATTAGATGCAGAGTGATTATTCATCTGCATTTTCTCTGAATTGTTGGATCCTTAGAGGGAGATTAATTGCAAACATTCCTGCTACAACCAAGAATACTAACATAGTTCCTAACGCAACTCCATAGACACTGGTTAGCTCTACAGATTCAGACATTCTTAGAGCAGCAGTATCATCTATTACTTGTATAAACCATGGTATGATTACATTTACGAATAGAGTAAGAAAAGCAACAGTTCCAGCGATTAGAGGAGTCAGTATCAGAGATGCTTGATAGCGACTCAAGACCTTCTTCTCATTCATCACGTATACTTCCCCTGTTCTTATTGAAGTATCAAGCATTGAGAAACGAATTACTCCATTACTAAGTTCAATGTACATCACCAGGAAAACTGCATACAAAACTAATAGTGATTTTTGAGCACCTTCACTGTCTGGAAGAAGGTCAGCTGAAAAGGTAACAGTGCTAGCTGCAAACCTTAGAGAAATTAGAATGAATAACACATAAGATCCAAGTAAAAATCGTGCATCACGTTGGAAAATCCCCCAAAAACCAGTCATGATACTTCCTAGGATAATCAATACATGTAGTGCAGTGCCTATTGCAGGGATATCCAGCATGTCGCCGAGAGCAAACCAAGGTGTACCTACTTGAGGAGTTACAATGTATGTTAATACTGCAAGAACAACCATTGCTCCAGCACTAGCAAATTGTAGGTTCTGCACATTTTTCGCAGCAGGAAGGAATTTCATTTTTGGAACAAGTGGTCCACCGAACAGACTTTCCACAAATGATGGAATTGTTACTTCTGGAATTGCATCCTTTGGAATCTCGGTAGAAGACGTAATTTTTCCAGCAGCCTTTTTCCTACTCGGCGCACCTGAGCGGACTGTTTTTCCGTCATACAGGTGTGATGTATCACTACTTACAGTCATGTTTCTTCCTCCTTAGAATCCTCTGGCTCCAGCTAATGCGGTAGATAGCAGCATATCTGGTTCCCAATCCATTACATTGGCTCCAAGACCTCTTAATTCACTAATCAAAATATCTCGTTCAGTTTTGAGAACTTCATATCCAGTTCTATCAAGACGCCTTGCATCAAATTCGAATTCAAGACTACTAGGGGAAAGAAGAGTTACATCGAAATCTCTCGCACGGAAATCTCTGACAGCATCTACAACTGTAGGGTCATCTTCTAATGGACTGAGAATAATGATTGGACTACCCTTGTTAATGTGGGGCATTATTCGATTCGTGACTACCTTTAGTGGAGTATTTCCTCTGGCCATTGCTCCAGCTAGTTTTGTGAGAAGGATGTATAGTTGCTTTTTACCGGTATCTCTGTCAACACTGACAATCTCATCGCCATAAATTACTAGTCCTACAGAATCTCTTCGTGAAAGGAAGTATTGTGCTAAACTAGCAGCTGCTCTAGTACTGTACACCAGAGAGTTTCTGCTTACAGGACCGGTTTCCGAAACATTTCTACTATCTATGATTAAGATAATATCGCTTACAGCATCTCTTTCAAAATCATTAACCATCATTTTTCCTGAACGTGCAAAAGCTTTCCAATTCACCTTTCTCATTGGATCTCCTGGTACGTATTCTCGAAGATTGTAGAAGTTAGAACCTTCTCCAGGTTGTCGAATATTTACTGCACCAGTGAAGATTTTTGGAACTTTACTCTTAACAAATGCATCTTTGACATCTTCCATTTTAGGGAACACAAGAAAGTCATCATAAAGATGGATTTCTTTTTCTCTATGGAATAGGCCAAAAGTATCCTGGACTCGAACAGCTACAGGACCGATTGTGTAAAATCCTCTTAGAGGACATTCAAGAGAATACTTGAGTTCAGTTTCTCTTCTACCACCAAGTTCCATCAATGCATAATTTGCACCTTTCTTTACTCTCATAACTTCTGGTACGCTATCTCTTACTTCTAAGATTCTTGATAAGTTTGAAAGATTCTGAATTCGAAGAGTTACATCAATATCGCTGTCTTCGAAAACACGTGCTTGAGAAAGTTGTCTCATCGCATTTAGATTTCTAAATTCAGCACCCTCGTCAAATTCTTGATCGTCTAATCTTCTTCCCGATGCTGATACATCTGCATGAGATGTCCTGAAAGCAGCATACGTTAGGAATGATAAGAAAACCACTGCAACAGTCACTAATTGTTGATTTCTCAATACTAATCCTAACAAGTATAGAGCGGCTGCTAACGACGCAAACATCGCAGACTTTCTACTCCATGCCATGAGAATACCCCTCTCAAAATTACTCCGAGCAAGAAATCAGACCGTTGGTACAGGAACCTGTCTTAGGATATCTGCAACGACTTCTTGTGTTTCTAGTCCCTTAATCTGATGTTCTGGCTTTAGAATTAGTCTGTGAGAAATTGCAATTGGTGCAACTGCCTTCACTTCATCAGGTGTAACAAAGTCACGGCCACGAAGAGCGGCCGCGGCTCTCGACGTCTTAAGAAGAGCTTGAGAACCACGAGGAGATGAACCCACAAGCACACGTGGATCTTCACGAGTTCGGGATACAATTTCTACCATGTACATTCGAACTGCTGGATCAACATATACGTCTTCACAAGCTTGTTGCATTGCAACAACTCTAGCTGGGTCGGTGATTACATCTACATCAACAGCATCCTTCTTTCTAGTGATACGTCGGGCTAATATTTCATCTTCATCCGCTCTATCTGGGTAACCAACACTCATCTTGAACATGAAACGGTCAAGCTGTGCTTCTGGTAATGGATAGGTACCTTCCTGTTCTACAGGGTTCTGAGTTGCCATAGTTAGGAAAGGAGCTGGGAGTTTATGTGTAACAGTTCCAATAGTAACTTGTTTTTCTTGCATTGCTTCTAGAAGAGCCGCTTGTGTCTTTGGAGGAGCACGGTTAATCTCGTCAGAAAGCAGTAGATTACAGAAAATCGGTCCAGGCTTGAAGGTAAATTCTCCTTTCTTAGCATCATAGATGTTTGTTCCTGTAATATCTGCAGGTAGAAGATCAGGAGTAAATTGTACACGCTTGAAATCACACCCTAGAGCATCTGCGAATGTATTTGTCATCAAAGTCTTAGCAAGACCTGGATAATCCTCGAAAAGCAGATTTCCATTGGATAAGATATTGACCATTACATTGTCAATAACGTGGGCCTTTCCAATAATTACTTTCTGAACTTCCGTCGAAATTGCTGTTGAAATCTGTCCAACAGCTGCTAATCGCTCTCTTACTTCTGGGCTACTCTGGTGCCTAGGTGCAGGCGCAGGCGCTGGAGCTACTGGTGCTGCAGGTGCAGGTGCAGGAGCTACAGGTGCTGCAGGTGCAGGCGCAGGAGCCATCGGAACGGGAGGCGCAGCGGCTGCTGGGGCGACTGGGGGCGCTGGTGCGCCAGGTGCATTTGGGGGTGGAGGTGGGGCTGCCATGTATCTTTCACTATCCTTTTTGGTTTTCACTTCTTCCCCCATCTGCGAATACTCGTGAGTAACTCACGAAGTTCTTGGGGGGAATATGTTCGTGTGGTACTGTAAGCCAGTTCCACTAATCTAGGGTCTCCAATCATCTGTTGAACCTCTGCTGGAGATTTGAGAGCCATTTGATCACGTGTTAGGTCGTAAAATACTCTTACTTTAGAGAAAAGAGCTTTTTGTACACGTTGACGATATTGAGTTGCATCAAGTTTAGTAGGTCTTTCTCTAAATCTAGTAAGGTCAAACACATGTCTCCAATTAGCCTTCTCTGGTACTACCATGATAGAAACAAGTAATAGTAATCCAAGATTTAGGATGATCAACCATTTCAAGAAATCATCTGAAGTAAGTAAAACAATAGTACTGATTGTCTCGATAAATGGTTGGGATGCGACTCCTGTTACATGTCTACTTTCATCAAAAACAATATTGAAATTGTCTCTTTGATTTTTTATCGTATTTGCCAGATCGTTGTTATCTAATTCCATCATGTCCCAGATTAATGCATGAAAGTAAGCATGATTTCCTTGCCAGAAATCTCCTCCAGTCAACTCATTCTGCCAGCATGTAGCGCCAGTACACTCGTCTGAAAGACCGGCTTCCATAGCTCTTGATAGTGTCCAATATTGATTGGCAAATACTTCATCATCTGCAACAAAAACAATACTTCCTGTTACAGTCAAATCTCCTATTCCAGAATCTGAATCTCCTGCAGCTCCGCGAAGCAGGTCTGATGTTACAATTCCTGGATAATCAATCCTTACTGTTAATGCAATGTCACCTGGAGCATCATTTTCAAGAGTTCCTTCTTTTCCATCTCTGGCAATATCGATAAAGGCTGCTTTGGAGGCATAAGAAAGAACATTGATGTCACGCTCAATATAGTCAGAAGATTCCGGATCATCAGTTTCAAGTGCACCTACTTTTATTCCAGTTGGTTGACGAAACATCATTGGCATTCGACAGGAATCTAGAATTTTATTCTCAATCATTTGATCCGAACACCCAGTGCTTTTCTCACTATCTTGCATCTCAGAATCATCCTTGTTGATGCTATGTAATCCCCATACATTTGTAGGATGCATGAATTCATCACCATCTTCATTGATTATTCCGTATGTTTGTTGACTGTCATATAGTGGGGCATCGTAGTAGGTTAATCCAAACATTCCTGCAAGTGTATTCGCATTTGAATTATCTGCTGCGACAACTACTTTCCCTCCTTCCTTTGTTACAAAGTCATAAATCGCTTGTGCTTCTGTTTCATCAATTGGCTTTTCAGGTCCAACAATTAGAAGCATTGTAAGATGAGGTTTTTTCCAATCATTTACTAACATAGGAGTAGAAATTGTGTTGGCAATGTTATATCCTTGACTTTCAACATCATCTCCTATCTGTGCACCTCTAGGTCCTAAGGTCGTTCTCACGTCAGATAATTGAGATGCATCAGATGAATCTTCATATGCACTGTAGGAGGTTTCCTTTCCTGCAGCAAAAGCCATTGGAAGTAACAATACCATGAGCAATGTCGTGATAAGGGCTATAGCAACAACTGTGTTGAAGCGACTTCCTTCATCTCCAACTGCCATTTCAATCACTGTCATTGGGCGTCTTTCTAGGTACGCCTGCTTCTTCCAAACCTATGACACGCATATATGTTGTCCAATACCGATTCTAGTAAAATCAAATGACTGGTCTAAAATAAGGCATTTTTTCTTTATTCTCTTCTGTATACAATAAGAGCAAGAAATAACGAAGCAAAAATTATCGGAAATCCTGGGGAAGGTAAATTCTGTTCTGTAACAATTGGTTCATTTATCGGTCCAGTACCAGCCTCATCCTCATCATCATTTTTTGGAGAGGGTGCTTCACCTTCTTTTACTGTTATTCTGAATGAAGCTTCAGTCCAAACAATTGCATCTCCTTCGCCTGACCCTCCTGAAGAAATCCGTAAATCAACATCGCAATTTCTTGATGGATGTGCTGCTGAAATTTCTATGTTGATTTTTATTGTCGCTGAACCAGATGTTGATGCAATTTGAGGCTTCATGATTTTTGTAAGTTCTGAATCTTCGCCTATTTTGACAGTCATCAATGAGCAATCATCCGAAACTTCTGCGTTACCTATTTGATCATCAAGGTTCCCATGGTTTGTAATTTCCATAGAAAACGAGGTCTCAATATCTGGGTTGAATTCAAGATTCTGAGTTGTATCTCCGATTCTCAAATCATAAATTCTTGGCATCTTTGCAGTACCTGTATCATCTTTCCAGTCATTTGCCATTGAAACATCGATTCCACCAATCGATTTCAGAGTAGCTAATGCCCTAAATTCATCTTCAGATCCTCCGGGCGAATTAATCTGAAAAAGATCGATATTTCCTATTTTGAAATCATCTGTTTTTGTGGTGCCTGCTCCAACTGAAATAATTAGTGGATCCTCACCTAGAAGTTCACCATTGAAAGGACCTTCGACAGTTATTTCTATTTCAATTTCAACTAGATATGAGTTAGTAATTTCAAATTCAACTACAATTTTTGTATCATCTGAATTAGCGATATTGTAGATATATTCGTCTTCTTCAACGAATTCGAATTCCCAACCCCCTACTGCTTGACTTTGAGTAGTCATAGGCATCATTGTGAGACACACAGAAAATATGACCAAATAAGGAAGTAATTTTTTCATTTTTAATCACTCCATGATCCGGCTAATGCTCTTTTTGTCAAAACTCTGAGCATTTTTCTCCTATATGCTGGAGGGAAGTATGTATTATTGACAGGTTTTACTGTTTTTCTGATATTCTCAGCTAGTTTCTTAGCACTTTCTTTTCCATTCCATTCATTCAATGCAACAGATGTTTCTTCCATATGAAGGCGAGGAATCGATTCACATGCTGTTGTAGCAACGTAGAGTTGTTCTATACCTCTATCATTTCTTTTCCATGAGGCTGCAACTCCTGCTTCAGGAAAATCCCATGATTCCCTAAGTCGAAGTTTCTGGTAATCTCCTTCTAATTCATCAGATTCAATTGGAAGAGTGATGTGAGTGACAAATTCACCTAATTCTAGAACATTTCTTTTCATTCCGTCCAATGCATAGAATTCATCTAATTTCAGCGATCTCTGTCCTTCTGGGCCAGCAAGATGGATTTTGGCACCTAATACCATCATACAAGGGGCTAGATCTCCTTGATATGTCGCTACACAGAGAGTATTTTGGTTTGGAATTACTCTACAGTCTGCATTGGTATCACAATCACATTTATGGCACCAATCAATAGATCTTCTCCAATCTTCTGTTTGATTGAACCAGAAGCATCTAGTATCGAGACATAAGTTTCCTCCTACGGTACCTGATCTTCGTATTAGGGTGCTAGCAATAGTTCCTGCCGCCTTTCGAATTAATGGATGGGTTGGGCCATGTTCTAATTCATGAAGACTAACCATTGCGCCGATGTGATATGATTCGTGAGTTTTCATTTCGTCAATATTTGCTAAGGAAATTACATGTTTCTTAGTATTAATATGCCATTTGTAATTGGGTAATAAATCAGTTCCACCAGATATCCAGTCAAATGAATCACCACTATTTTTGAGTTCAGATGCAATAGAAACTGCTTCTTCTATGGATTTTGGTCGATGAAATTTGAATGGAGGTGTCTTCATGCATTTTCACCTCTATGTCTTCGTTCAACATGATTCCATGCTCTTGCGGCTCTCTTCGAATCATCTGCTAAATCTTCAGGAGTTGGAGTAACTGATTCTCTCCATCCTTCCGATTGTTCACTTAAAGGAAGGTCTGGATCGAATCCGAAAAGAACTCCGTTTACATATGCACTACGATCTTTGAGTAAATCTCTTTGGAGATCTCTCTCTGTATGTTCATCTGCACGTTTGGATAACTTTTCTTGAAGGGGCTTTGGTTCGAATATTGGGTTTGGCAAATCCATAGGGTCATCTATTTTCATCTTCCTACACTTTTTCTCGATTCTTGAATGAAGTCTATCAGGGGACACTGGTAGTTCATTGATCCGTACTCCAATAGCGTCGTAAATTGCGTTAACTACTGCAGGTAAGATTGGTAGTAAGGGTCCTTCTCCTGCTTCTTTAGCTCCGAATGGCCCTTCAGGATCATTTGATTCGACAATAATTGGTACAACTTCAGGCATTTCATGTACGCTCATAATCTTGTAATCTAATAAGTCAGGATTTAGTAAATGGCCAGTCCGTCCATATCTCATTTCTTCTGAAAGAACTTGTCCCATGCCCATGTGGCAAGACCCAATGATTTGCCCTTCAACGGCAAGAGGGTTGAGTGCCTTTCCACAATCATGAGCAGCCCATGCCTTGATTATTCTAACAAATCCTGTTTCCGGATCTACTTCGACTTCTGCAACATATGCAGAGAATGAATATGCTGGTGCTAAACCTGCTGCTGCCCCCTTATGGACGCCTCCCATTGGAGGAGTTCGATAGGCACCTGAAGAGATCAGAGATCCAGTATCTGCCTGGGCTTTGTGTACTGCTTCTAACCACGAAATTCCAATAGCTGGATCTCTTTTGTAGTATATTCTTCGATCTCCTAAAACCAATGAATCTGGATGGTATCCGGTAATTTCCCAAGCTGCTTTCAATACCTTTTCTCTCATTTCAATGGCCGCTCTAATTGCAGCATTACAGTTCATGAAAGTAACACGTGAAGAATATGATCCTAAGTCTACAGGGGCAGTATCACTCTCTTTGCTTCTAATCCTAATCATATCTAGAGGTAGAGCCAACACTTCGGAGACTGCTTGTGCTACCGCTGTATCACTACCTTGTCCAATGTCTGCGGCTCCAGTATGTACTGTTACCCCTCCATCCATATCACATTGTAAGTGAACTGCAGCGTGTGGGAAATTTTCTGGGTCCCAATGAATTGGAAGTCCTGATCCAGAGATAAAGAATCCACAACCTACTCCTATTCCACGTCCAAAAGGTAATTTTCGGAATTTATCGTCCCAACCTGATTGTTTCCTCACTTCATCTAAACATTCTCTCATTCCAGTGCTTGTTATTCTGAATCCTGTAATTGTTCTACTATGTGGTGGGAGAAGATTCGCTAGACGAAATGTCATAGGATCTACACCCATCTCTTCACATACTTCGTCGATTGCAACTTCGACAGCACATCGAGAATTAACTGCTCCATGTCCTCTCATCGCTCCGCTTGCAGGCTTATTTGTCCAAACTCTTGCTCCAGTGTAGTGGAAACCCCCTATTTCGTAAGGAGAAGTATGGAGGACTCCGTTGTAGTAAGTTGTAACGTGACCAAATGATGCGAAACCACCACCGTCGATGAGTGCATCAGTTTCTATTCCTGCGATTCTACCCTCTTCATCTGCAAATACTTCCATTTGAATACGACTTGGGTGTCTACCTCGATTTATCCAATAGACTTCTTCTCTATCAAAATTAATTCTGACAGGTCGTCCACTTTTTCGAGATAATATCGCGGCGCACATTTCATGAGGAAATGGGTCTGATTTCCCGCCAAACCCTCCTCCAACAAAAGTTCTGATTACGTTAATCTGATGCATTGGGATATCTAGGACCGAAGATAGTGCTCGATGGACGTAATGAGGGACTTGTTGAGGAGTGTATAATTGCAATCTTCCATTAGGATCCCAATGAGCAACTACTGCATGTGGTTCAGTAAACCCATGGTGTAATCCAGCGAATGACCAATCAGACTTTGATTGGAATTTTGCCTTTCTCATTGCATCAGTATGACCGAACTGTTGGAAAACACGTTTTTGGACATTTGAATCCCCGATGTGATATTTACCACGATCGTGGATAGGATCCTTACTGTCTAACAGCCCATCTTCCATATCGTGAATGGCTTCTAAGACTTCATATTCTACCTTAATTAGAGATAATGCCTCAATCGCAGCTTCTTCTGAATCTGCAGCAACACATGCTACTAAATCCCCTACATGTCGAACTTTCTCCTGTGCCATAGCATGTTCATCTTTAGTTACGGGAAGTACACCGAAACGATTCACTGAATCCATTCCAGTTGCTACAGCCTTTACTCCCGGAAGTGATTCTGCTGCTGAGGTATCGATGGATATTATTCTAGCATAATGATGAGGAGATCTCAAAATTTTGCCAAACAATTCATTTGGTAATCTGATGTCATCTCCATATTCTGCCTGTCCAGTTACTTTCCATCTTGAATCAACCAACGGAGTTGGCTTTCCTATGGTTTGACCTGTAATATGGGGGTCATGGACATGCGGTCCTCTTGGTTGTTTTAGTTGTCCACCTTGGCTAGCAGGAATTCTATCGATGTCTTGTAGATTACTAAATGGATTTGATCCTCCACTTCCTGGTACCCCAAAATGCTGTTTTCCTGCGATTCTTTTCCCATCAGTGCGTTTTTTTTCTCCCTTTCCAGGTGCTTGTCGATATCCCTTACTCATGATATCACCTCGCATCCCCCGGTGGTAATGATGGTTCATCAGGGCCTATTGGATGTGGGTCTGATGCAGGTTCAGTACGATCATCTCCGCTAACTCCTTCTCGGAGCATTTTTCCTGCTTCCATTACAGAAGTAACAATTTGTTGATATCCTGTACATCGACAAAGATTCCCTTCTATTGCTTCTTTGACTTCATCTTCAGTTGGATCATCATTATTTTCTAATAAGGCTGCACTTACAACCAAGAAACCGGGAGTGCAAAATCCACATTGACTTCCTCCATGATCTGCAAAGCATTGCTGAATAGGATGTAGATGATGCCCATCAGCTAATCCTTCTACAGTTGTAATCTGCGTTCCTTCTGCTTCAAAGGCTAAGGTTAGGCATGATAATTTTGGAACACCATCTACCAAAACTGCACAACATCCACATGTTCCCATGTCGCATCCTCTTTTGACCCCTAAAGCCCCTATTTTATCTCTGAGGACATCAAGTAGAATCGAATGACCATGTGCTAAATGAATCTCTTCCTTCCCATTTACTGTCCCAGTCCATGTCTCCATTGGGCCCGACGGGACCATTGGAATATGGATGTGAGATGACATGTAGTCCCATCCAAGAGAACCACATCTTTGAGCATTAGGGTTTTATTGTTCTGAGAGTTGTAATATGGAGTAATAATTGTTCATTATTTTTGTAATTCGGGATATTGGTTATATCTCTATTAATTCATAACTAACCAATGACCGACCAAAGTGGCCCTCTTACGACTACTGTGCTAAGTTCCTCTGAGATGGATGCAGCAAAAATGGGAATGTTAGCATCTATTATCGGTGGTAGCATTTTACTTGCTGCTGCTATTTTCTATGTTACTACTGTTCAAGTCGACTCTGATTATGCTTATTTGCTGTTAGGATGTTTATTGGGTGCTACTTCTCTAGGGGTAATTGTTTTTCTTGAATTAATGAAGAGAGAAAAAATACCAACTTTCGAAGGGGTTTTTCCAGATTATCTTGGAAGTACAGCTGTTGTTTTTGGTACATTATCGATGGTTTGGCTCAGTCGATTCAGTATTTGGTTTTTGGTTCAAGAAGTAAGTCTTATTTCTCCAGGTATTGGTAATGGGGAAGTAGATTGGATACCAGACTGGATGACATTTGTTCAAGCCTTATCAGTATTGAGTGCGGTTCTGATAGGTGTTTGGCAATCAGAAAGACATGGCTTAGGGAACACTGTTCGTACTGTCTTGGTATTGGCACCGATATGTATGGCTCTTAGTGTGATGAGTATTTGGGAGGATTGGACAGCATCTGGTTTAGGTATGTGGACCTCTTTAGGTTACATCACTTTACTTACATCATCAATCATTATCTCATTACGTCTAGATAGGGCTCAACTTTTCCTAATTTCAGCGGGTTCGGCTACTCTTTTCCCCCTACTTTTGTCATCAATTGCAGAATTTGGTATTGATGCTATTGGATTACTCGTTCCTATAGTGATAATTACAGGGATTACTGCAATTGATAAATCGTTGGATCGAAAAATGATTGAGAATAGCTCAGGTTTCATTGTAGGTGCAATATTACTTGCACAATTCATTTCATCAGGAGAATCGTTCCTTTTCGGAGGAGTAACAATTTCAAATCCACCATACGATCTTTCATTTGTATTATGGGCAGCACTTCTAGTTGGTTGGTTTGGCTCTACATACATGCAAAGAACACCGGCTATGCCTATCGGTTTAGCCCTTGCAATCGCAATGTTACATGGTGAAGGTTCTGCTATTGCCTGGTGTGTAGGGATTGTTGCATTTGTATATCTTGCAACTAGAGATCATGCTCGAGATTGGGTAGTAATGGGTACATTTGCAGCGTTAGCTGCCTCTTGGTGGTTTAGCTCATTAATTGTAGGCGATTCATCAGATACATTGTTTGGAGCGATTGAAGCAAGTGATTTACTGTTCTATGGAATTTTCCCCATTTTGGTAATTCTCTCCATTTGGCAAACTTCGGAAGGTAGATTCCATTCGTCTATGGTTGGCGGCTTGGCAGTAATCGGTTCACTTACTCCTGCAGTATTGATAGACGCAGATCCTATTTTTTCATCTGTGGTTATAGCCGCAGCACTCACTTCTCTATTCTTGAGAGTAAGAGCCGCTTCAGATGAAGAACATGTACCTACTTGGGAATTATTTCTCCCATTACTTGCTATATTGATTACATCGTTCTCTTCTGGACCAGCATCTGTAGGTGAGGGAGGTACTTCCAATCCATATGTTTTGTTTATCTTACCCATCTCTGCACTGGCAATTCATATCATTTGTTTCCCAATAAGGGAAAAAGAGTGTTGGGATGTTAATGCAACTTGGAGTGCTGATCCAGGTACGCGTCTTTCATTAGGTGCCGTTTTTCTATTACTGTTGCTAGCTCAATTCATTGGCCTTTCTGAATCAACAGTAGCCGAATCAGTAAGTTTTCCAATTAATGAAATTAGATTATTTTTGTTTATTGCTACTGTAGCTCTTGGTGCTCATGAAGCAGGTGCATTCGAGGTTAAGACACCATACAGTCGAATGATGGCAGCATTGGGAAGTCTAACGCTTCTTTTTCTAACAGGTGTAACTGATCAACCAACTCTTACTGGAGCCATTATTCGAGAAGTTGCATTAATTTCCTGTTTATTGGCAATCAGTTACCGATATCAAGCTACAGGAAAGGTTACTCCAGAGGAACGTCAAACAGATAGTGGAGTGCTACTCGTTCTTCTTGTAGCATCTATTTTCGATATTTCAGGAGGATTATGGGCTCTCACCGTCTTACTAGTTGTTGCTGATCGAAGTATTAGATATCAACATGGATTTATCCAAATCCTTGTTGCACCCGTCGTTTTATTGATTGGAGTAGTTTCAACTTCTGGTTTTCAAAATCATAATTTGGTATGGGGTATTCTTGAACAAATTCCTTATCTTGGTGAGACCTCTAATCTTCTTGGTGAAAGCGTTCTCCCAAGATGGACAACGATATTACTTGCAATAATGTGTGTAATATCTGTAGTTAGACATAGAAAAATCACAATTGCAAAGTCAGAATATACTCCTTATCTTCCAATTTTTTGGATACTAATTATTGTTGCAGTCATCGTTCCTGATGGACGTTATGTGCCTCCAATTTTGACTATATTTGCTACCTTTGCTGCACTAAGGAGTGGCTACCTAGGATGGTTTTGGTTCAATCCATTTGCGGCAATGTGGTCTGCATTTTGTATCATGGAAATGTCTGTAGAGAGTGGACTCACAACCCTTCAACCGTATACTGGGGCGTTGATGACGTTTGGTGTTATCTCATTTGTACAATACATAGTTTATCTCAGAGGTGATTTACATAGGTGGATTCAGACCGATAGAGTTCAATTAAATGATGATTTTAATTTAGGGGAAACTCCCTCAAGTTTCTCTCCGTTTGGTATTTACAACCGGTTGCTTGGATATACTGCATTTATCGTATTTCCTTCTGAAGAGATGTATGATTTCTTACCCTCGATTCGAGTTTTTATGATGTCTATATTAGCATATGATTTGTATAGAAATAGATCCGTTATTGGACTCAGAATATGGGTGTTGCCAATGACCTTCTTTTTGGCTGAATTACTTGATCACACTACTTACGATTATTCTCTGGACGAAGGATGGACTCACCTGGCAACCCTTGTTCTAGTAGTCTCTGGAATATATCAACTGTACAAGTCATATATTTTTGAAAATGAAATTGGAGAATCAGATACTGGTTGGGCAACGGGTACAATTGGAACAATATATGCACTTTCGGGAGTTCTATTCTTTGTTGACGGTCACAATTCTTTCCAGGGACAGGATTTAGCAGCATTATCGGGATTTGCAATGGTAACTGTTTTTGGGCACCATTTAGTCCTAGGATTCAATCGAAATGATGGATGGAGACGATTAATGAGTTTATTTGGATTACCAGTTGGAATCATATTCACTGGATTCGAATTAGGTGAATTATTCGGAATTGTTGCTTTGTTCTTAGCAGCTATGACTATGATTGCTCAAGGCATCATGTATTCTGCCAGAGGAGGATTGGGTATGGGTTCAGTAAAAGAAGATGGAGTAGGACATTTAGATCCTGTTAAGGTTCTAGAAGTAACAGGGTTAGGAGGTACTTTACCTGCATTAGATCAAGAAGAAATTTATGAATCTGATAAAGCCAATAATCTGCCTGCAACTATCACTGAATCAGAAGAAGAGGAAGAAGAAGATGACGATAATATCCAAGATAGAGAAGAAAAGGCTCGTGAGGCAGCATCAATAGATACTGAAACAGTTGAAGAAATAGTTCAAGACGAAATTAAAGGAATATCAAGAAAAGTGTCAGATGTGAGATTCCCTATTTTTGGTTCAGATTTACAAATGGAGATTACTGGTGGGATGGTTTCACGTATTGCAAGTGTTGTTGCAACAGGAAATCCTGGTTTCGTTCCAATTATTCGAATAGATGATGCTGGAGTTGTCAGCGTCCAATGGGAATCTATTGGTGGTTCTACTCAGTCAGAATAGATCTCCACCCTGAATGTTTGATTTTAGTTTCACCACGAAGTGAACGCGCTCTTTCATCGATGATTTGAGCACATACAGCGATAGCGATTTCTTCAGGTGATTCTGCGCTAATATCTACTCCAATAGGGCAAAGAATTTGATTAAGAATTAAAGAATCAATTCCCTTTTCTTTAGCTGCAGAAGAGAATGAATTCCATTTTGCTTTACTTCCTATAGTCCCAACAGTTGTATTCCATTCTTTATTATGCATTTTTCCCATAATTCCTAACAGAAGATTTTGGTCAATTGCCCAATCATGTCCCATGATTAGAATATGTGAGAATCTAGCTAAAGATGTGGGATTTTCTCGCTCTAGGAAATTTTCAGGAGAGCTATGAATTCGTTCGATTGCTTTAGGATGATGATCCTCAGAAACGTACTCTTCTCTGGTATCCATTATGCTTATTCTCCAATCAAGAACATGTGCCATTTTACCAATTGCAATAGCACAGTGTCCTCCACCTGCTAAAAGAACGTGAGGCGAGGCATTGAGAAATTCACTGACGATTGTAACTACCCCCCCACATAGACTGTTGAGAGGGGTTACTTCAATACCCTTACTGGTATTTTGCATGGCTTCTTTCCTAAGTTGAAATCTATGTATTCCGGGAGAAGCTTCACTTTTAATGATGTCAGTAAGGTGTGAGATTATTTTCTCTTCTAGTCCCGCTCCTCCAACAGTCCCATGTCGTTCCCCATTTTCTGAAACTGCAATTTTTGCTCCAACCTTCCCAGGTACTGACCCTTGAGATTCCACAACACTTGCAAGTGCGACACTCTCTCCTAGTTCGAGCCTTTCCAAAGCCCAAGCCATAGTGCGCGCAGTCATGACATTGCCAGAAGGTTCTTGGGTTTGAGTTTGAGGGAAAGTTAGCATAGGCTAACATTATCGTCCATAGTCCCTTAGGAAGACTGATGGCGACATCATCCGAGATCATCGATATCGTCTTACGTTCGATGCGTGATGCATTTCTTGCAGTAACAGTTTTTGTTGCAGCAATGGTTCTTTTATTCAGTTGGATACAATATGTTACTGCAGGTCGTTTTGTTGATTGGATTAGATCTAAGACCAAATTACAACCAATTATTGGAGCGTTGATGGGACTTACTCCAGGTTGTGGTGGAGCTATTGTAATGATGCCTCTATATGCGAGAGGATATGTCTCATATGGTACAGTTGTAGCAACCTTAATTGCAACATTAGGTGATTCTGCGTTTGTATTAATCGGAGGGGCTATAGCGAATCCTGATCTAATCGTTCCTGTTTTACTCGTTCATCTCATTTCATTTGTTGTAGGAGTAATATGGGGAATAGGAATTGATTTCATCCGTATTACTCCCAGTTCTCCATTGGGTAGATTTGGACCAGAAATTGCCGACGAAATATCTGAGAATATCTCCGATGAAGAATATGATGTTCGACAAGAATTGCCTAGAGAAGAACCAGATGGTTTTTCCTATCGTATAGTTCATCAAGGATATTTGATTTGGTGGGCCGTAACTTTAGTAGGTCTAGTATTTGCTATTTTACTACTTTATTGGGGTGCGGTAGACGGAGGCCCGTCACTCGATTTAGACGACGGTGGTTTGAATTTAGATCCTACAACGATGGGCGGTTTCATTTCATGGGTTGGTTTGTTGGGGACCTTACTTTCAGTAACTATTTTCTTGGGTCAACGCTCAATTTTAGGAGATGATAGTGAAGCAAGTATTGGTGACAAATTAGATTCGCTGAGAGAGACGACAATTCATGCTGCATCAGAAACGTCTTTTGTGACTTTCTGGGTTCTTATAGCCTATTTTGTTTTTGAATTCAGTATGTTATTCGGAGGAATAGATGAATCTAGTTTGGTAGCATATGGTGCAGGAGTAGGGGCAATCTTTGTTGCTGCTTTAGTAGGAGTGATTCCAGGATGTGGGCCTCAAATCATTATCATGACAAGCTATGTAGAAGGAATACTTGGATTCCCTGGCCTTGTTTCAAATGCTATTTCTCAAGATGGCGATGCACTTTTCCCACTTTTGGTGAGACATAGAGCAGCATCTCTCTGGGCAACTTTTCATACGGCTCTCCCGGCAATTATTACTGGATTAATTTTATTCATTTGAACTGAAATTAAGACCGACTATGGGCCGAATGGAGAAACTATTCGAACCCACACAATTAGAAGGGACGCTCGCCGCGAACCGGTCATGACAGCAGTCATTGACAAAGACATGGTCGCGGCGGTGCACTACACAGGTACCTTCCCCGACGGAGAAGTATTCGACAGCAGCAAAGATAGGGACCCTCTAGTATTCCTAGTTGGGCACAACCAAATGATACCCGGATTCGAAGAAGAGATGATGGGAGCAGCAGTTGGTGAAAAGAGGGAATTTACTCTAACACCAGATCGAGCATACGGCGAGAAGGATGACGGAGCAATCCAGCAAGTTCCTCGAAACCAATTTCCTCCAGAAATGCCTCTTGAGGTTGGAGTAATGGGTGCAGCACAGACCGAGCAAGGTCAACAAATGCCGTTTACCATAACAGACATTTCAGACGATATAGTGACTGTGGATTTCAATCATCAGATGGCTGGAAAGACTCTACGATTCAGCGTCGAAGTCATCGATGTCCGCGCCGCAGTTGCCGAGGAGATTTCCCACGGCCACGTCCACGGCCCCGGCGGACACCACCACTGAGCCAGAATCCAGGTTCCCTTGCGAACGATTTTAATTTAGAAAAATGAGTAATTATTATGAGTCATTTCTCACATATAATATTAGCCATATTGATTTTGGCATCATCTTTGACAGGTTGTCTGAATAATACACAAGAAGATTCGACTGAAGTTTCAGATTCTTGTTCAGTTGGTGAGAATTTTATTTCTCTTGAATCTAGAGTTTCAGAACATACATTAGTTCAAGAAATAGATGGAGAACAAATTATTCGTAGATACTTAATCCAAGCACCCTCGATAATTGAATCCTCAAAATGTTACCCTCTGATATTTGCTCTACATGGTAATGGGGGTCAGCCTGATCATTTCGTTGGCCAGTTTCGAGATATGATCGATGATGGAGAGTTTATTGGAATATATCCTGAAGGCATTGAGAGATCATGGAATCTTGGAAAAGAAGCATCGACAGCAAACGATACGCAATTTATAGAAAGTATAGCAGATTCTTTGCAATCGTTTACAAACATTGATCATGAAAGACGATATGTCATTGGTTTCTCTAACGGAGCAGGAATGGCTCACACCCTTGGTATTGAATCTAATTACTTCTCTGCTTTTGTTGCTGTTGTCACTAGTTTGACAACAGAAAATATTCCCACAGAAAATTCTGGGAATCCTTCTGTCATGCAAATTCTTGGGGCAGATGATGACTCGGTTCCATATGATGGAGGTGAAGGTGTGATGGGTCATGTATTCCTCTCAGGTGACGAGAGTGCTAGAGTTTGGGCAGAGCATAACAACTGTACTCTTACAGCTGAAAATACCACTTTGTTGGATGGAAGTATTCGTAGTATTTACTCTGATTGTATAAATGGTGGCGAAGTAATAAATTACAAAGTTGAGAATGCTGGGCATAATATAGATCAAAATTTTGAAGGTGGACTGAATTCTTTAATGTGGAAATTCCTCAATATTCATTGATAATAGGGGTAAATCTAGAATTTTACCATTTTACTATGTCGACTTGAGGGTCTAGATTGGCTTCTAAGGTGGATTAACTCAGTTGGGTTTAACCACAGGACTCGACCGACAAAGGTTTGCGGACCTTAGATTCGACATTGGAAAAGGTATGGGGGTTGATTATGTCATTCACCTCACTAGGTCTTTCAACAGAGATTTTACAGACTCTTGATCAAGAAGGTTATGTTGAACCAACCCCAATTCAGGAACTTGCAATTCCTCCTCTCCTCGAAGGTCGTGATGTGCTTGGGGTTGCTCAAACAGGAACTGGGAAAACTGCTGCATTTGCTCTTCCAGTACTACAGAGGATTGCAGATTCAGATCAAGGTGGTCACAGAAATATCCGTGCTTTGATTCTCTCACCTACAAGAGAACTTGCTGCACAGATTGGCGAACGATTCTCAGCTTACGGTGCAAATCTTCCTCTCTACCATCATGTCATTTTTGGGGGTGTAAGCCAGAAACCTCAGGTGCGTGCGGTTAAACGTGGAATCGATATTCTAACTGCTACCCCTGGACGTCTTCTTGATCTCATATCTCAGGGTCATATCGACATATCAAATGTCGAATTTTTCGTTCTCGATGAAGCCGATCGAATGTTAGATATGGGATTCATCCGAGACATCCGAAAGATTCTGAAAATGCTTCCTAAGAATAGGCAGAATCTCTTGTTCAGTGCAACGATGCCGAATTCTATATCTGAACTTGCAGGGTCATTTCTTCGTGATGCAGTTAGAGTAGAGATTACTCCGGAGGAAGTTGCAGTCGACCGAATTGATCAACATATTCTATTTGTCAAGAAGTCAAACAAGCAATACCTGCTTACAACCCTAATCAAGGAGCGTAATGTGAAAAAAGCAATTGTATTCACTAGGACTAAGCATGGTGCTAATCGATTGGTTAGACAACTTGGACATGCTGAAATTGAGGCAGTTGCAATACATGGGAATAAGAGTCAAGGTGCTAGGACGCGGGCCCTTTCTCAATTCAAAAATGGTGATATTTCTATCTTGATTGCTACAGATATTGCAAGCCGTGGAATCGATGTAGAGGGGATATCTCATGTGTTCAATTTTGATCTTCCCAATATCCCGGAGAGTTATGTACATCGTATAGGGCGAACAGCTCGTGCAGGTAAAAGTGGTTCAGCATTCGGATTCTGCGATGAATCCGAGAGTGGATATCTTGTAGGGATCCATAGGTTACTCGGACATGATATCCCAGTAATCGAAGATCACCCATACCATTTCCCTGGTGCTATTCCGAAGCCAGGTCAGAAGCCAGGGGAGGTGCGGAAGAAGAAGTCACAGATATCGAGAACACCAACACGAAGGCAACCCGATCTTCGTCGTGAACGATCAGTTCGGAGACGGGCTGATGAAGGGCATAGGTCCAGGGGGAATAATCGAAACCGAGGCCGAAATAATCGTCCAAACAACCCTCATTCTAATTCTTCTCAGAAAAAAGGAAATCGCAGTAATAAACATGGATCAAATCGTTCAAGGAATTCAGGCGGCAAATCTAATCGAGGTCAACGTCGTCGTCGTTGAACTAATTATGACTCAAACCCAATCAAATCCTCTTCACGGTCAATATTGAGATGCAGTAGAGGATCATCGACAGGAACGTGAACAGGATCTACTAGGTCGCGCAATGGCCGATCAGAATCAGGTTCCGCCAAAATTCGTTCAATATCTTCTGGCATTAGGAGAATAGGGTGTCCTCCTCGACCATCCTTTGATGGAGTACAGCATTGATTCTGTTCTGAGAGTATACGAACTGTTTCGATACTAAATCCTGGTCTGTCTACTGGAACGATTAGTAGTCTGAACGGAAGTTCTCCACCTCTTTGAGATATTAGATGTAGAATACCACAACGAATTGTCCCAGTGCGCCCGAGATCAGCAATTGGATTTACCACTATAGTCGATTCCTGACATGTTTGAGCGATATCGAGCATCAGTTCTTGACGAGTGACAATGACTGGATTAAGCCCTATATCTTGGAGACGATTAACCAACATTCGAACAACAGGAACTCCATCTACTTCGATGAGAGCTTTGGGTCTTCCTAGCCGCTGACTTGCTCCAGCGGCAAGTATCAGACAGTGCAACTGATGCGCCTTGCGCATTGAATCGCCTCAAAGTCCACGAACGATTTCTCGTCCGATGATCATACGCTGAACTTGGCTGCTGCCTTCATAGATCTGCATCACTTTTGCCGCTCGCATGAGGCGAGCGACAGGGTACTCTTCCGAGTAGCCATATCCACCAAATATTTGCACTGCATCTGTTGTGATTTTCATTGCTGCATCTGCAGCAAAACGTTTAGCGTGTGCTGCAAATTCTGTATTTCTCATTCCATTATCCATCATCCATGCTGATTTCCAAGTCAGTAATCTTGCTGCTTCAATTTCTGTTTTCATATCTGCAAGCATGAATTGAATCGCTTGATGTTGATGCAACTTCTTTCCAAAAGTCATTCGTTCATCTGCATATTGTAGAGAGTGTTCGTATGCAGCACGACTAATTCCTGTTGCATGGGCAGCAATACTTGGTCTCGATACATCAAATGCTGCCATTGCATTAAACCAACCTCCGCCTTCTTTACCTCCTACTAAATTCGCAGCAGGTACTCGAACATTCTCAAAATTGACTGCACGTGTATCTGAAGCCCTTTGACCCATGTTTGTCTCCTTCTTGCCTAATGATATTCCATCCCAATTTGCTTCTACAATAAATCCGCTCATGCCTTTGTAACCGGCTTCTTTGTCAGTATATGCTAAAACAAAGAACCAATCTGCCTTCCCTGCTCCTGTAATCCACATTTTATTTCCGTTAAGGATGTAATCGTCACCGTCTTTCACTGCAGTGCTTTGAATCGCTGCTACGTCGCTACCTGCACCTGGCTCTGTGACTGCATATGCTGCAATAGATGGCTTTTCGACTAACCACCCGAGATATTTTTGTTTCTGCTCTTCCGTTCCACCTGTAATGATTGGCGCTGCTGTTAATCCATTAGAATAGGCAGCAGTTGCGAAACCAGGATCTCCCCACGCTAATTCTTCTTGAACTACTGCCTCTGTAAGACAATTCATTCCCATGCCTCCATATTCTTCCGGAATGTGAAGGTTAAGCAATCCCATTTCATGTGCTTCAGCAATTGTATCCATTGGAAATTCACTATTTTCATCCCAATGCTCAGCTCTAGGCCTAATACTCTCAATTGCAAACTCATGAGCGAGTTCTCGTAACATCTCTTGCTCTTCGGATAGCGTGAGGTCGACCATGCTACGCCATAGGCTAACCTAACTTAGCCTTCACCCTAAGAAGATTAGACGATTCCAGTTGCTACCACAATTAATCCTACGAATATTGCATAGCAGAATACTAAGACGCCACCTTCCCAACGTTGAAATTTGAAATCAGTATACATGAATAATAGGCTTAAACCAGTTGTTAGAACGGTTGCAGGGATAATTAGTGCAAAGAAAATAGCAGATGATCCAACCGTTACTGGATATACTATAGCTGTGATTCCTATTGACAATAATGGGTCTGTAATGTTTGAACCAATTAAGGTTCCAATTGCTACACCCTTTGAACGCTTTGCAGCAGTAAGTGCTACTGCTAATTCAGGAAGTGAAGTTCCGATTGCAGTAATTGTTGCTCCGATAAATGCTGAAGGAATTGAGAGATTGGATGCTATATCAGTAGCCGAATTTACTAATATTGATGCAGACCAAATTGCTAGACTCAATCCCAATATTACTCCGAGAAAAATTTTCTTTACATTTATTTCCTCAATTTCAATCAATTCTGTACCACTTAGTAGTAATTCATCTTCACGAATTCTATCACTTTGGTGAAGCAGATTAAAAATATAGAATAAATAAATTAGGCAAAGAATAATTCCTTCTAATCTATCCAATTTAGCATCAATTAGTATCAGTGCAGTAAGTAAAATCACTGCAAGAAACATAAGAAGGCCATCTCTTGCTAACCAATCAGGTCTCACTTCAATAGGATGGATCAGTACTACAATCCCAAGAACAAGACTAATTTGCACTAAAACAGAACCATAGATGTTACCTAATGCAAATTCAGAAGGACATATTTCAGAAGTACAACCTCCCATAGCAGCAACTTCCAATGAACTGTTTACTCCTACCAATATCTCAGGTAGTGACGTTCCAATACTAACGATAGTTAACCCAATAATAAGTTCAGAAACACCTAATTTCCGAGCCGCCTTTTTTACAGAATCTACAAATGTTTCTGCACTACTGATCAGAAGACCTGTAGATAAAATTAGTAGAATTATGCTGATACCTATTCCCTCAGAAATCATAGTAAAGGGGATTATAGCGACCATTAGAACAATGGATGATTGGATTGATAGAAGTTTGAATCCAGACACCTTCAATCGCTCCTCCATGTTATTCGGTCAAAGTTTTGGATAATGACAATGTCGGGTGTAAATTATGCTTTCATTAGTAATCTAAGATGTTCTACAACCAAGTTTACATCAGGGATTGTATGATCTTCTAATGGAGGTGAAAATGGTACAGGAGTATCTAGAGCTCCGACAACTACTGGGGCAGATTCAAGGGCCCAGAATGCTTCTTCCAATATTCTGCTTGATACTGTATGTCCAAATCCTCCACTCCATTGAGATTCTTGTAATACCATCATCCTTCCAGTTCTTTGCACTGATTTTACACAGGTTTCTGCATCGAAAGGTAGCAATGTTCTGAGATCAATAATCTCTGTTTCTATACCTTCTCGAGCAACCATTTCCGCCGCATGTCTAGCAATATGAACCATAGCCCCCCATGTGACGATAGTAATATCTCTACCACCTCTTATTGTTTTAGCACGTCCAATTTCTGCTATACTATTATTCGAATCAATTCGTAGATTCACAGTTTTTGTATCTACATCTTGATTTATTGAGTCTCCCCATCCAGTTAGTCCGCCCCTTAAACCATACATTCCAATATGTTCTAGGAAGATTACAGGATCTGGTAGAGCGGCTCCTTCGATTAGCAAATCATATGCATCTTGAGGACATGAGGGAAATAAAATCACTAAACCTGGGTCATTTGTCATCCAAGATTCAATCATGTTTGCATGGAATGGACCCGATCTAGTTTTTGCACCTAGGGGAATTCTAACCGTCAATGGAACATCTGCTCCCCAACTCCATCGAAGTTGCGCTGCATTGTTGATCAAAGCATTCATTGCAAGAGCTGCAAATCCTCCAAATTGGATTTCAGCCATAGGGCGCATCCCTCCAAGAGCAGCTCCTGTGGCAGAATGAATGATTGCTGCTTCAGATAATGGCATATCGAGAAGAAGATCGGCATGTCCTGCAGTTTTTAGTGGGATATTCATGCCAAATGCACCAGCAACTTCCATATCTTCTCCCATGAATACAGTAGATCTTCCGTAGCGCTCAGCAATAGAAATCATACCATTTTGAATCGCTCTAGCCATAGTCCATGCACTTCTTTCTTCTGAGAATTTCATTGTTGAAATGCCTACTTCTACGGGTCCATCTTCTGACGAAAAGGAATGATTTTGTATTCTTTTTAGTCGAGATGATTGAGAATCAGCATTGTGGAGACTAGTGATTCCTCTAGTCACGGTCTCTGGATTTGGCCAATCCATTCTTTCCATTTCCTCTCTTGCAGAATTTACGAATGTAATTTCTTCTGATTCCATTTTTTCTATTTCAGTTTCTTCTATACCTTGATCTAAGAGGATTTGTCTATGATTTGGCAATGGGTCCTTAGATTCCCAATATGATATTAAATCTTGATCTACATATCCTGGTGGATTTCCACTAGGAGCGCCTAGATATAGATCATCATGATGATGTGCATGACCACATCCCCTCATTGTTTCAACATGTATTAGGGATGACCCCCCACCTCCAAGAGCAAACTCTCTAGCAACTGCAGTTGATGAATAAAATTGTACAGGATCTGAACCATCTATTGTCCAACCTGGGAAACCCATAGCCAATGCTTTATCTCCAAAAGTTTCGACCCCTGATTGCCCTGTAACAAATGTGTCTAGCGCAATTTGATTGTTTTGAATCATGAATGCCATTGGTAATCCTCTGGCTCCAGCCAGATTCATTGCTTCCCAAAATTCTCCGGAACTACTGCATCCTTCTCCTACTGGAGCAAGGTGGAATCTTCTCACTTCTAACAACGAAGCTGCAAGTGCGACACCGGTAAGAGTAGCCGATGCAATAGGTAGAGGAGCGGTTGGTGGAAGAACTCTTTTTTCCCACTCCCCAATATGTAAATCCCGTCCACCTGAACCAGGATGACCTCCGTCCATGTAGGAGTCTGCTTTACCCATCTGAGCAGCAAAAATTTCTGTTGGTGTTTGCCCCATGGATAGAGCTAATCCTACATCACGAATCATAGGTGCAACAACATCAGCAGTATTTCTTTCGTTAGAAGGAATATCTATTGATCGCTTCAAAGCAGATGCACAAGCGACTACAGCTTCTTGCCATGTAGATCTGAACCCTTTACCTCCAAAACTACTTCCATCAGGAGTTTCCACCCCATTAACGAAGAGATCTTTCAGATGAGAATCAAGAATTCTTGTTCTATGCATCCAACGTTGCCAATCCATTCTCATTTCAGTTGTGACTGCAGACGCATAAGCAATTCTTCTGAGACATAATCTCATGTCAATTAGAAACCGCTGCAATCTTCTATTCAAGTGTAAGTGCCCAAGACGTCTAGGGATTACTTCTGAGTCAATCATTGGTTGAAGTGAGGGTTCCGATCTCCTAGAATCAAGATTCTGTTCTAAATTTGAAAGAAATAGTTCAGATATTTCATGAAAAGTTGCGCCATCTAATTTTGTAGACTTAGGGTAAATCTCGGACCAAACATGGTCGATTAACCGTAAATGACCATCATGTCGTTCAGCACCAAAACGAAGCATTTCTCTTCTTACATTTTCGGAATCGATTGACTGATAGAAGTCTAGATGTCTTCTAGGTCGCCATTCTCCGCCACGAATAGGAGGAAGTTCGCCCTGCATACCCCTGCCCTCGCGTCTACCAATGGAAGACGCCATTCAAACGATTCGGCTATTCTTGGTCATTTTTTATGGCCTCTAAGGCATCACTAGCCATTTGAGCTGCATCTTGTACTTGGGTTAGAAGTGTGGTGTCATCAACTCTGCCTGGTAGACTAAGTTCAAACAACAGGTCTGAAATTACTTCTAAACTTAGGCGAGTCATTTCCAATGCATTTGGGTCAATTCTAGTCATTTCCTTCTCATCTGATATCATTGCAACTTTATCTGGCATTATCATTAGTCTTTCCAGAGATAATGCAATCTCGTCTTCCAGTTCCTTTGCACGTTTCTCCATTGCTTCAATCATTTTGCTACTTACTTCGGCTTTTTTTATTTCTTTTTCTTCATCTTCAGATTCTGAAAGTTCTTGATCCGCTCCTACAATTAGTCTATCAAATGCAGTTCTAAGGATTGCCATTACTCGTTCAGGTTCTACATCTTCTCCACCGAGTTCTAAATCTCCGAGTACATTCATTACAAATTCTTCATCAATGGTAGCATCATTGAGAACTTCCTTTAGGATTGGTAACGCCCATCCTGGTTCATCTGCTGTAACATTTATTTCAAAAACACCTGTACTTTTCCCAGCCTTCTTAATTTCTGCAGGAGGGGGGACAAACACTTTGTTTGCATGCTTAGTTAATTGACCAACCAGCATCTTCATGTCTACTGGTTTTTGTATTACTTCAGAAATTCCTGCTTGTGCTGCGGACATTAAATGATCTTCATCTGCTTGCTTTGAAAGTAGAACGATTCTTGATTTCAATGCGAATTCTGGATCAGAAGTAAGTCTTGAGCATGAACTCAACGGATCCCCGGTAGCCCATGTCCCATCAACTAGTACTACATCAGGCATAGTTGCTAAAGCAGTTCCTTCGCATTGTCGAAGAGTACTAATTCGTGTGACCTCAAAGCCATGCCTTTCGATACTAGATGCCAACAAACTCCTGCGCCCATCTTGTTCATCGGCGATGAGGACCGTCTGCATGAACTGTATCTTTGCTAAGTTAGTCTTCAACCTTGCATACATGTTGAGCGAAATAAGCCAGTTTTTCAGTATCGCGGCATTGACGGGTCAATTTCTCTAGACCAAGCATGGATTCCTCCATCTAGGTTCCATAATTGTTCTAAATCCCATCCATTGGTTGCTAGAGCAGCAATCGCAGACATACTGCGAATACCACTTCTGCAATATACTACAATATCGCGGTCTTTCGGAATAGAATCAAGATATCGGAGAATTTGTGTATGTTCAACGCGTAAATCGGTTCCAGGTATGCTACATATTGCTTCTTCATTTGCTCTTCGTACATCGAGAAGAAATGGTGGCCTAATTTCCATTCTTTCTTGGAGTTTGATTACTGTCATCGACTGCATATCGGGCTCCCCTTGTACCTCGCACCCTGCCTCAATATATTCGTTTTGTCGGTCAAGTTTTGTAACTGATTGCCGTGTTTTATCTTTTGAATAACTCAGGATTTTGGAATTCATATTTCTAGTATCTAGAATCATTAATCGCTCTGAGAGTGGTACGCCAACATTTGCAATAATTTTGATTGCTTCCATGGCTTGCATCGTTCCCATGATGCCTGGTAATGCCCCCAAAACTCCAGCTTCTGAACAACTCGGAATACTTCCTGCAGGGGGAGGGGTTGGAAACAGATCTCGATAATTCGCACTTCCTCCATTATTAAACACAGTTAATTGTCCCTCATATCGAAAAACACTAGCATGAACCCAAGGAATTTCTAATATCTCGCAAGCGTCATTCAGTAAGTATCTAGCAGGGATATTATCTGTCCCATCAATGACTAAATCCATTCCATGGAGAAATTCTAAAGCATTTTTCCCATCTAAACGTTCAGGGAATTTTTCTATTTTGATTAATGGGTTGACATCCTTTAGTCGTTCTTCTGCGGAATCAACCTTTTTTTTACCCATATCTTTTGTTCCGTGGATTACTTGTCGTTGTAAATTACTAATTTCAACATCATCATCATCAATGATACGAATAGTCCCGATTCCAGCAGCAGCAAGATAGAGTAGTGCAGATGAGCCTAATCCTCCAGCTCCAATGCATGCAACTTTAGATTGTTCTAATGCAGCCTGTCCTTTTCGTCCAAATTCTGGTAGCATCAGATGCCTAGCATATCGCGCCTCGCGATCGTCGGACATGGTTAGGGGTAAGGAGTCGTTAATTTCATACTTGGGTATTCATTAACGCTCATCGGACCAGTCGCCACAATCATTGTCTCCGTCGTTTACATAATCACTAGGAATTGTGTCTCCGTTGTCACAATAAAACACCCCTCCATCTAATTCACCACTTGCTGCTAATCCCGCAAATAATACAACATAGAATAAAATGACTAGAACAGAAAGAATGACATTGATCAATGAAACCCATTTTGCTGCATTAGCCATTCCAGAATCGGGATGATTTGGATATGCAGATGCAGTTTTGATTGCTGATTGGGCAACAAAAAATGCAGGAAGAGAGGTGCAGATTCCACATCCTACCCAACCTAAGATGGCCAGAACTAGAGCCAAAACTGCGTTTGTGGTAGGTGGAACAGCCATTCCCATAGGCGATCCCATTGGAATCATATTTGCAGATTGAGGTTGTCCTGCCAACATTACCGGATTAGGCTGGGAAGTTGGCATAGTTCCAGGAATATTACTCGGCATAGTTCCAGGCATGGTGCCAGGTATGGTGCCAGGTATAGCTTGGTTTTGCATAGGAGTAGGTAGAGGGTTTGTTTGTTCTGCAACATTTCTCTGTTTGTCTTCTAAAGGATTCGGAACAGGGGATAATCCCGGAGACTCCACAGGAGATGATGCAACTGGAGATGGTGGAATTGCAGCCCCTTTCTTAGTAGTCTCTGCTTGATAATTTTGAATCGCTGCTTGAAATTCGGCAGCAGCAGATGCAAAAGGGTCTTCATTGGGGTCAGGCTGCATATCGATTCATCTTCCCTTTTAGATTTGAAATGTTTGCATTAATGTATATTTTCTTCAAGCCAACGCTCACAATCAATTGCTGCTTGACATCCCATTCCTGCAGCAGTGATTGCTTGCCTATATCTTGTATCTACAACGTCTCCAGCAGCAAAAACTCCAGGGACACTAGTCATAGTATGTTCTTTATTGATGATATATCCTGATTCATCAGTTTCAATCTGATTCTCTAAGAAATCTGTTATCGGTGTATGTCCTATTGCAATAAACGCACCTGTACACGAAATTTCTTCTGTTTTTCCATCCCTAGGATCTTCTAGTACTGCTCCAGATAATCCCTTTTCATCAGCTATCCACTTCGTTACTTGTCTAAAAGTAAGGATGTCTATTTTAGGATGATTTACTGCTCTTTCATACATCACTTTTGAAGCCTTGAATACATCTCTACGATGTATAAGAGTAACCTTGCTAGCGAATCTAGTAAGGAATGTAGCCTCTTCCATAGCAGAGTCGCCACCTCCAATAACTATGATTTCTTCATCTCTAAAGAAAGCACCATCACATGTTGCACAAGTAGAAATACCCCTTCCTTTTTGTTCTGCTTCTCCTTCAGCGTTTAGCCAGATTGCTTCTGCTCCAGTGCAGATGATAAGTGCGTGCGCTTTGTGTTCTTCTCCTTCTACCCAAACAGAGTAAGGCAGATTTGATGTGTCAATTCGTTCTACATTTTTATCATGTACTTTGAGTCCAAATCGTTCTGCTTGTTGTCTCAACTGCTTCATCATCTCTGGTCCTTCAATTCCCTCCGGATAGCCAGGATAGTTCTCAATATCACTTGTGAGCATAAGTTGTCCTCCTGACATATATCCTGCAAACATCAACGGCGATAGCATTGCTCTTGCTGTATACAATCCGGCAGTATATCCTGCTGGACCACTACCAATGATGATCACGTTGTGTACTTCGTCGCCGCTCATATCTTCGGCGGAATAGCAGACACTCCTTCAATACATCTAGTCAATTTTTGAAACAATCAAGGGTATATCCTTCTCCGAATCATATCTTTTTGGGAATATTCCCCCTATGAAAAGTGCAATGCCAATCAGCAATAATTGAATAAATAACCTTAGTAGATGCCATTTTCCTTCAAAACTTTGTCCTCCGATTGGTATGTCATTAATCCACATGTTGACATTTGCCCAATATAGTATAATCAGGAGTATTGCACAACTCTTACCTCCAATTTTTTGTGTTACTGGAAAAATTAGCATTATTCCGATGACAATTTCTACAGCACCACTTGCTAAAACCCAGAATCGAGGGAAACCTAGAATTTCAGGTACAATCGGTTCAAACCATTGAGGATCGAGAAAATGATCTATGCCTATTTTCAAAAATGCAATACCAAGTATAATCGATGAAATGAATCGTAATTTTTCAATCACAATAACCCCTCATATCATTGCATTAATTGCAGATATGGCATTTCTTGCATGTGGTTCCAACCGAGATGGAATGTGGTGAACTTCAGCTCCAGGGCCTATTATCCCCAGTCCAACAGGTTTGTCATATCCTAATTGTAAATCAACTAAACTCTTGATTACTGCTTGACCCATGGCTAGACCATGAGATGTCTCTCCTTTCTCAATTATTCCAAGACATGCTACTCCAACAATATCATCTTGTTCTAGAAGACGAGCAGTTGCTAGAGGTGATTCCATAGAGCCAGGTACCCAAACAATTTCAATGATATCTAATTCATATTTTTTAGCTTCATCTTGAGCATACTGTATCATCTCTTCAACTTCTTTTTTATGGAATGATCCACATACCAATCCTATTTTCATTATTCTCTCTCCTTAATCATCACTCGTTTGACGGTATCGACGACTGCTTGAGTCATTGAATCAATCTCGATATTTACACTATCACCAACAGATTTCATTCCTAAAGTTGTTCGCCGAAGAGTTTCAGGAATGATATGGAGATAGAATCCTGCAGATTCGTCTACATTTCCAATTGTTAGAGAAATTCCATCAATCGCAATATATCCCTTTTCGAAAATATAGTCAATCAGTGAATTCGGTATACCTATTCGAATATCTGCTGTTTCATCAGTATATCTACCACTTTGTTCAATAGGATTTTTGATGTCTACAATAGTACCTGTTGCCATAATATGTCCTGAAACTAGATGTCCTCCTACTTCTTCTCCATAGCGTAGTGCTCTTTCGATATTTACTGAATCACCTATCTTTCTTTCTTTGAGAGTTGTTCGTTGCAGAGTCTCTTGAATTAGGTCAAATCCGATTATGCTATGTTCAATATTTGTAGCAGTTAAACAGACTCCATCTAACGATACAGATGCGCCAATCTCAAGTCCTTCTTCACTTCCTTCTGGGAGTTGAACTTTCCAATGAATATGTTCAGATCGTTCATCGATATCTGTTATGATACCAGTTCCTTCAACTATACCTGAGAACATAATATCACTCTGAATCTTGTCTCATTTCTAATATTCTAGCAATGATTTTTCGGGTTCCATCTAAATCCTCTGAAAGTCCACTTACTCTACATACTTCGATTTTTCCAAATCCTCTATCACTCAAATCATCTCGAATTCGAACTTCTGCATGCTCTTGATCATAGCCTAAAGCAATGATATCTGGCTGTACAGAATGGAGAATATCGTACATTGGTTGATCTGGAGGATTTCCAATCATTGCGTCGTCTACAGGTTTTAATCCAGCAACCATTCTGCATCTCAAATCGTGATTTGTTACAGGTTCATGTTTTCTTTTTCTGACTGTATCATCATGTGCGATAACAACAGTCAGATGCTGACCTAATTTTTTCGCTTCTTCTAAGTAGTGAAGATGACCAGCATGTAGAAGATCAAAAACACCGACTGCCATTATTTTTGTCAATTTTTGTCCCCCCTCTTCAATCCTGATGCAATCAATATATCATCTCCGCTTAGGAATGGAATACCATGTTTTTCACCATACTTTTGAGCATCTTCTACAGACAATGCTGCATCTCCGTCAGGTTGTAACATTTCAGCACCAATTACGATAGGAGGGAGACCAGCCATTCTAGCAACTGCGACAGCTAATTCTGTATGCCCTTGTCTATTCGCTAAACCTCCTGGAGATTCTCTACATACTGGAATATGCCCAGGGGTTCGAAATTCTTTTCCTAATGCTTCCATACGTTCATTTTCTGATAATTCTCTAGATTGAATTTCAGTCCATAATTCTGAGAATCGACGAGTTGTTAAAGATCGATCTCTATCAGTAATTCCAGTAAATGTATCTCTATGGTTGAGGCTTAGAGTAAATGCTGAACGAGAGTCATATTGTAGATCATTTGTCATTAAATGATGAAGGACAGGATTTTCCTTTACTAATTCCTGATTGATATGTAAATCTTGTAACCAAGGTAATCCAAATCCTCCTCCTACTTCATCCCCTATTGCCAAAAAAAGCAACCCTCCACAATCTTTCCGTAATTGTCTGATTGCACTAGGTTTAGCAGCACTTGCAGGGAATAGTAAATCGGTTTCTTGCTCCCTGAAAGCAGAGTCGAAAACCAGAACAGGTTGCCCATTAGAAAATGCTTCAACGGCTTGCTCTACGTCCGACACCATGGCTCTCGGAGGGGTCTCTCCTTCCCGTTATTTTCGGTTCCAAGCATCAATCAGAATTTTGTTTTTCATCATCTTCTAGTTGTTTTTCAATTTGTTTTGATTTGAATACAATGATAGATATGAAGAATATTATTATGGAAAAAATCATAATTAAAACTATACTATTCACATCTTCGTTAAACAGATTTTCATCGGGATCATAATTTTGTACATTAATTCGATTTAATGTCCATTTATCCATTGTTGTAACTTCGCCATCATTCCAAATAATTCTGATTTCTTCGATTTCAACATCCGATGGGATTCCCAATCTTATTTCAGAAATCGAACAACCAGTAAATCCATCTCCTGCTAGAATTGCTTGTCTGATTATTTTTCCATCTGAAAATTTGATATCAACTACTGAGCCGATAGCATCTTTATTTATCCCATCATTTGAGCCTGTAGATTTTGGATCTATTGCTATCCATCTTACATTGTCTCTCTGAGCAGCATCGTTTTCAAAGAATCTGATTCCAATATTTGAGTCGCCTAATACTAAATCTAGATCTCCATCTCCATCAAAATCTGCCCATGTAGACCCCATTGTTTTGCCTTGATCAAGAAGTCCTATTGCCTCAATTCCATCAACGAAATGCCCTGTTCCATCATTGATGTATAGTGAATTGTTATTGAAGGAAGTGTAGGGGTTGATTTTGCCTACTCCGAACCAGAGATCTAAATCTCCATCTAGATCGACGTCAAGGAATTTACAGTCCCAATTTACCAGAATATTCTCTGCGATTCCCCTGTCTACTCCAACTTCTTCCCAATTGGTTGATTCAGATTGCATCCAAAGATAGTTGGGTCCAAAGTTACTGACGCAAAGGTCTAGATCTCCATCTCCCTCTATATCTCCTACACTTGCTCCCATTCCGGTTCCTGGTAGTGAGAAATTATGTGAAAAAGTAGAGGTTTTGAATGTTCCAGAATCACTTCCATTATAGAATGGAGAAAAACCAAAATCTGAAGCGATAAAAATGTCTTCCCATGTATCTCCATCCATATCAACAAAGACCCCTGCCCAAGACATTCCCGATCCTTTTCCATTCGGGTCATCTGAAGGAGTTAGCATTTGAGCAGAGGGATTTTCAGGAGCCGTAATTGCTATTGAGGAAGCCTCTCCAAGTACAACTTCTCCATCGAATCTAGGTTCTAATGTTCCGCCATCTATTTTTCCTGCAAGAATTGTAATGGGTTCAAAATTAGCCATTCCAGTTTCTTTTAATTGATTTTGATAAAGTATATTCGATTCTTGACGAACGAGTAATTGTTCTTCTGATAAAATTCCGAAATTCATGGAATATAGATCTAGATCTCCATCATGGTCATAATCTGCCCAAAGTCCCTTTGATGAGTGGCCCGAATTATCCACACCTACTTCTTTTGCTATTTCAGTGAAAATACATTCTCCTTCATTTCTAAAGAGCTCATTTGGGGCTCCACTGAAGTCATTTTCTACATCTGCTTCACCGAAGTTAGATACATGGAGATCTAAATCACCATCATTATCAAAGTCGGCCCAAGTTAATCCCAGCGCGGTTGAATTAGAGATGGGTAGTCCTGACTCTTCAGTAATATCGATGAATTGATTATCTCCGATATTCTTCATTAAATTCATTCTTCCTGTACGGAACTCATCTCCCTTTTCCCATCCTTCTTGATCGAAAACAGCACCAACTGCAATGTCAATTAATCCATCTCCATTACAATCTCCTGGTGCTATGGATGGGCCATAACTCGCCCATTGTGAAGTCATGCCTAAGTCTATTCCACCTAATCCACTTCTTGCAGTTCTTTCAGTCATTTTCGCATTTAGAACAGTAGATCTATCTTGAGTTGGATTATTTATCTCGATAGGAGGTCCCGGTGCAAAATTTAGATTTTCATTCAAACAATAATCTTCAGAATTTGTAAAATCTTCTCCAGAATTCTCGAACCAATATTGTTCTGAAATCATTGATAGACATACCATTCCTTCAATCCCTGTATTTCTAAGAATTACATCCGTCAACGTAGTGTTTTGGATTTCGTCTAGAACATGTGATAGATCTGGATCCCATTCGTAGAATAGTGGATCACTTACTCTTAATCTGTTAAACTGCTCTTTGAGTATATAGTGCATAGTTGGACCTACAGTGCTATGCATTGTAAGAAATTCATTTGATTCAGGAAAATGATGAATCCAATCATGATCTTCAGCATACATTCCGATTATTGGATCTGCTAAACTCACATTTGGGTATACGGATTGCAATCTAGAAGCAAGTTCAGAATCAGAAGTGACATCTGACCAATTATTGGTTGGTGCCAGTCCAGCTAATTCTCTAAATGCTCCATAACCTGGGATTCCGTGGTCTCTACCTCTTTGAATATCTATGGCACACATATCCATCCCACCCATTCCAGGTGCTCCAAATAACATATTTCTGAGAGCGTGAATATATCCTACATCATTAGCTTCTTGAGTAGTAAATGCTAATCCCCGGAGAACAGGATCGATGCCTCCGTCTGTTACTAGAGAATTAGGGTCCCAGAAACCATTTTCCATGGCAATACTTCCTTGTGGTATCGAGGTTCTATTTTCTTCCAAACGTAATGTAAGTGGCCCTATTTGTGAATGCCCCATTCTAAATGCTAAGGTTGCAAACGCATTACTGATTGAGGGATCTACAGTCGAGTCATATTCGCCTGTGTCTGAATGAATATTCATTGAAGGGAGATATTCTTGATAGGTTATTTGTTGCATTAATGCAGTAACATATTTCCTTGCAGTTTGATAAATTTCTTCATCTGTCCATTGAGAATTTTGAGATTCTAACACTTGTGCAATGCGATTGTGCTCTCTAACGAAGATTATGTGAATTGCAGTAAGTCCTACATGTTCATTTGCACGCGAGTCCCCAGCAATATATCTCTCAGAGGCAGAGAATCCAACAAAACTCATGCTTGGAGCAGTGTCATCCTCTTCCGCAGCTAATGGTAGGAGATCTCCATTCGGATCAGATGTGACCTTTAGGAGCCCTCCCTTTCCAGTTCTTAACCAATCAGCGGTTTCTTGAGTAGATCCGTAAACAGAGGATCCATCTATCCATCCTGTTACTGAATTAGGATATTCTCTTGATGTATTTTCGATTCCTGTTGACTGATTGTAAATTGATCTAAACATCATTATCATGTTCGAACCAGTTCCTTGTGGATCCATCCATAGGTCTCCCGATGGTACCGGTATATCGATTCGTTCCGCTGCGCCATCTACTCGTCCATTTTGTGTTAGAGTAAAGTCAATGTCATGCGATACGAATTGTCCCCAAAGCCAGTTCATATCCGATAGGCCATCTTCATCTAAAACCATACCATTAGGGTTGTAACAAATAGAATTACTAATCTCTCGAGGACTTAGGTGGTTACTTCTTGAAATCCAATCAGTTTCATTTGTTCCATCCGAAGGAATTAATCGGATTAAATCCGAGTTTCGAGAATTTAGTAAAGAATCTACTTCGTGATGCCCGAATCCATCAACTGGGTAAACTTTCTCCGGAATGTCAAGTTGCCAATGAGTCGGGCCAGGGTCTTCTTTTTCTACACTGAATGCATGAGCACTAGGAATCATTAGTAAAAGTAGCATTAGCGAAGCGACAGCCAAACTACTCCAGCGTCTGGTCATCGTTTCTACGATGATGATTGAGGTTATGATGCTGTCCTAATTTTGCATAATTATACAATTAATATGTGCTCATTCTCATCTGAATTAGATTAATGATTTCGTGCCATCCCTTTTCAAGGGCCACCCGTTCGGGCAGGAGGTCGGGGGTCAATTGGATGCCACTTCGTTTCGGTCCAGCAGGGGTACCTCTGTCTTGTAAAGGACGTACAATCGTTGAAGGAATGGATGACATAACCGCTCTTGGTCTTTCAACAATGGAGATTCAAACTGTTCGGACGGTTGCTCCTCAACACTTCAATGAATATTGGCAGGCAGGTATTCTATCTTGGAAATCTGATTTTGAAATGAATTTGCATGGCCCATATTATGCTGACTTACTTGGAGATAATCGTTCACGTCAACGAACATTAATGAAAATGGAAACAAGTTTGCAGGCGGCCAAGGTAGTTAATGCTCGCCATATTACATATCACGTTGGTCCATACGGTGAAAGGCGGCCAGGAAGAGAGACAAATGAACATCTTGCTAATATTTTGGAAGGAGTAGTCGAACGTTGTCACGAACTTTGGGGGAATGAAGAGGATGAGATTGATTATGCTGCATTCCCATGGGTCACAGAAGGTGAGCCTACATTGATTGGAGTTGAAACAAGTGGGCAACAGTCTCTTTGGGGTACTTTAGATGAGGTACTGGAAGTTGTAAATCATGTGGAAGGAACCGTGCCTGTACTAAATATGGCTCATATCCATGCACGAGGAAATGGTTCTCTAAGAACATCTGAAGATTTCGCAGAATTATTTGACCAAGTACGTTCTGAATTCGGAGGGAAAAAATTCTATTGTCACTTTTCTGGAATTGAACATCGTTCAGGTAACGCTATGCATTATACACAGTTGAAGAAATCAGATCTTAAGTTTGAACCATTGGCTGAGTATTTAGCTGAAGAAGGTGATTGGTTAGATGTTACAGTTATCTCTGATTCTCCATTGCTTGAACACGATGCTATGTATATGTTGCAGCAATATGACAAAGCTAAGCAGAAATTACTAGAACGCAGAGCGTTAGAAGAGCGTCGAATAAAATTAGCAATTGAAGCAGGACTTGATCCAGAAGAGTTGCTTGCTAGAGAGAAAGAACAAGCACGATTGAGATTAGAAGCTAATGAAAATGAAGCATCCGGGGAAAAACCTGAACCTCAAAAGACAAAGAAGGCACCTGCTAAGAAGGCACCTGCTAAGAAGAAAGCAGATACAGGTAGAATAGAATTCGAAGAAGAAGACGATGATGACGACCTTTTCTGAGAAGGTGCGACGGGCCGGGCTTGAACCGGCGACTTCCAGATCTTCAGTCTGGCACTCTCCCAGCTGAGTTACCGTCGCAGTGCTCTCGCGACTATAGATTGCCATTCAAGGGTTCCGCTGAGAAAAATTATTATTTTATTCAGAAAGAGTGCTCTTTTGAATCGTAAATAATTGTTCTATTGCGATTTTACCTGAAGAAATTAGAGCATCAAGTTCTTCAGAAGAATACGTTGCTTCTTCACCAGTTCCTTGTATTTCAACAAATTTTTGATCAGATGTCATGACAATATTCATGTCTACATCGGCATTACTGTCTAAATCATAATCTAAATCTGCATATACTTCACCCTCTAGAAGTCCTACACTGATGGCTGCTACGTCATGACGCATGACAGAATTTTCATGATTCATCGCTTCTTCTTTCGTTAGTTCGACTTTGCCTTCTGAACCTTCTTCTCTTCTATCTGCAGGTAGGCAAATTCCTTGAGAAATTAACCTTCGAATTGCAAGACGGAGTGCAATTCCAGCCGCAGTAATTGAAGCACATCTAGTCCCTCCATCTGCATTCAGAACATCACAATCAATGTTTAGAGCGATAGGCCCTAATGCTTCAAGATCTACTGCTGCACGAAGCGATCTAGCTACAAGCCGTTCAATTTCTTGAGTTCTTCCTTTTGCCCCATTTCTTTCTCTTCTAAACCTAGAATCTGTGGAAGCTGGCATTAGAGAATATTCTGCATGAACCCATCCCTTTGTAGCATCTCTTGGAAACCATCGAGGTAGAGAACGTTCTTTGGTTACACAGGCTAAAATCATTGTATTGCCTTGTCGATAAAGAACTGATGCAAGGGCATTGGGGGTAAAATCGAGCGTCACATCGATTTGACGTATTTCGTCATTTGATCTAGTTGGGTTGAACCCGCTTTTCATCTTGGCCATACCCTGTCCTCCGGAGGATAGGAGTTGAACCCTTTGTTTTTGATTCAGCGATGATTCGGACGAAATGCAACAACAATTTCTGAATTTGTGTCTATAAATGGCCCCTCCATCAGGTCTATGCAAGCAGGGATTGATTCAAAGAGAGGAATTAGTGTTTGATGAATTGCTTTAGGAGAACCCGGTAGGTTCAAAATTAGTGAATTTCCTCTCAAGCCTGCAGTTTGTCTCGAAAGAACAGCAGTCGGTACATATTCAAGAGAAATTGTCCTCATCAATTCGCCATAACCTGGCATCATACGTTCACAAACATTTTCAGTTGATTCTGGGGTTACATCTCTAGAAGAGGGGCCAGTCCCTCCGGTTGTGATTACCAAACAACATTTTTCGTTATCTACAAGATTTATGAGTGTATTTTCAATCTCAATTTTATCATCAGGAATTAGTTTCGAAATAGGGGTCCATTCAGAACTGATAATCTGATTCAATGTGTCAATAACTGCTGGACCAGATTCATCCTCATATGTCCCAGCATAAGCTCGATCAGAAATAGTGACTACCCCGATTTTAACTTCCATGACCTTCGCTAGTGGAGGTAGGACATAAGTTGTTCATTTCCATTGGATTATCAAATCTTTATTCTTCATCCTCTGGAGTATCATCTATACATGCTCCACTTTCATCATCAGAAATATCTTCAAGGGTTTCCGAGACATCTTTGATTGTCCATTCAGTCATTGGAGCAGCACGAATTTTTTGATGTGTTTTCTTCTTTTGAACTGATGCAATATTCGCTACAGGATCTCCTTCTCTTACAATTGGTGAAGTAGCTAATCCCACTGCTACTCCTGACATTGGACTAAGAATTGCTTCAGCATCTCCACTTAGAGGATTTGTTACATGTGCAATTGGTTGTCCCTGATCTACTAATTCGCCTGCAACAATCGCTGGATGAAGCATGCCTCCACGCGGAGATCTAATCCACCTTGATTTCCGAACAATTAGTCGCCATTCTGGCCGTCGTAAGTTTCCATCAATCATATCCAGATGAATCATTACATTCATGATTCCTTGAACCCCTACAGCGATTGCTCCACCTTCGAAGACATTTGCAGTACCTGCTTCTAACAGAATGGAATGGATTCCTAATCCAGTAGCTGTTCTTCTAAGTGATCCTTCTGGCCCTATTGAATGCAGTACTATCGGAGTTCCAAACGCTCTTGCTAAATCCTTTGAATCTTCACGATCACAATTGGCCCTGATATGGGGGGCATTAGTTCTTCTCGCAGGCGCAGTATGAAGATCAATGAGGTATTCTCCTCTCATTACAACCTGTTCAAATAATGCATGCGCAATTCTAGCAGAATGTGTTCCATTTGAAGAACCGGGAAAGCATCTATTCAGATCTCTTCCATCACTAGATCTTCTAGTATCGAGAATAACTGCTTCAGGATTGCATACAGGTACTATCAATAAAGTCCCACGTAAATCATCTACTCTGACTAAATCGTCACTTGTTTCTGGTTTCAGGTCCATTCCATAAAGAAGATGTCTAATGATAGTAACTCCATTTAATTCATCACCATGAATAGTTGAAGTGATTGTTAAGATAGGTCCTTCTTCTTTACCATGTAGGATGTGGACAGGTATCGATAATTCTCTTCCAAGAGGATCTAGGCCAACAGATAGTGGAATTCGGGCTTGTGTGCCCGGCAGAACATCAATCCCTTCAAAGTGAAAAGGCGCCCTCATTGTTTGTCGTATCCCCCTATTCGTCATGATGTCATCGGTTGTTTTTCTTATCAGGATGATTCAAGAACCGTCGGATTTCATCCTGCTCTCCGGAGGAGATGTGGTGTCCAGACTTCAGCATCATTACGCCGAGTCATCCCTCCTTTCTCCATATTTAGGGGTGACTCGGTGTTTGCTGGAGCTGGATTTTTCCCTCTCCTCAGGCGGAGACTGAAAAAAATGACAGATGAG
>MDTB01020708.1_pt1 | contig 41763 bp, 47 predicted proteins | sample 811161 | NCBI WGS metagenome assembly MDTB01 (sample SAMN05326650, study PRJNA326480) | marine metagenome | isolation source: seawater | place: Mediterranean Sea | collected 2009 | reverse complement strand
GCAGTTCTAGTTCTTTTTTCTTTTTTTCTTCAGCTTGACGTTGCAGTTCTAGTTCTTTTTTCTTTTTTTCTTCAGCTTGACGTTGTAGTTCTAGCTCTTTTTTCTTTTCAACTTCTTGAATTTTTCTTGCTTTATCTATTTCTGATTTTCTTTTTTCTTCAAGTTGCTTTCTTTTTAAATCTTGAATTTTTCTTGCAGAATCGATTTCCTTTTTTTTTTTTTTCCTCAAGAGCTTTCCTTTTTTCCTCTAACTTTTTTCTTATTCTTTCTAGTTCTTTTGCTTTTAATTCTTCTTCTAAAACACTTTTTGGAGGAATTAACTTAATGACTTGATTTTTTTTTTCTGTTGGAGGTGACAGTAACCTTCCGGCATTTGGATCATCGTCTAAAATTATTTTTTTTATTATTTGAGAATCTTGAGGGTATAAATCTTTGAAAGATAAAAATAGCAAAATGGGAATTAGAATTAAAAATTTAACCATTAATTTTTTGATTTTCATATGTATTTTCTATCATTTCTTTAATTATCTTTCCAATATATTTATTGCTTGCAATATATATTTCGCTTTCGTTAAGTTCTAACTTATACAAAAAACCTCCAGTTTCTGATAAAATAAAGGATATTTGACTATTAGTATGTGTGTCTGATTTAGAAAAAATTAAACAATCAATTTTTCCACTTGCAATCAGTGATGCATCATAAAATATGGAACCACTTTCTCTCGTTTCTAGATTCGTATCTTTTAAGATATGTCTTATTTTTCCGAGAGTTTTATTTTCATTAAGTTGATTGTTTGCAAAGAAAAATGAGCATATTGAATTGTTTAATCTTTTGGTTTCAGAAACCCTAATTCTATAATCATTTTTAAAAGCACCTGAACCAGTTTGGAAATAAAAATTTTCATCTTTTATTGGATTATAAAGAACGCATGCATTAATTTTACCGTTTTCTTTCAGAGAAATACTAATAAAAAAATGATCAATCCCTCTAGAGAAGTTTCTAGAACTATCTATGAGGTTCAAGATCCAGCAGTCTTCTTTTTCAAAATTACTTGATTCAATTATTAAATTTGGTCTTAGCTTTTCTAAAACTTGATAAAGGTCCTTTTGAAGGTTTGATTTTGCTACATCTACAAATTTTCCGGTAGTTTTCAATGAACTTTGAAGTTTTTCAATTTCTCCAAAATCACGAATCAATTTTTTTCCTGAAATCCTTATTGACTTATTTAAAACATTTAATAACGGACTATGAGTGTTCATACTTATTCTTTGGCTTTTTCAACATAATTTAATGTTTCCGAACTAATTAACACCTTATCCCCTTCTTTCACATGTGGAGGAACTAGTATTTTGAGTTCATTTGAAGTAACAGCATTTTTAAATGATGAAGATGCTGTTTGCCCTTTAACCACGGCATCAGCTGATTTTATTTCAACTTTTATGTTTTTTGGAAACTTAACAGTAGTAACTTCTTCCTCAACTACTTCGAGAGTTATTTTCATTCCATCTTCTAATAATTTTTCTTTGCCCAAAATTAAACTTGAGGAAAATGACATTTGTTCAAAGTCTTTATTGTTCATCACTATAACATTATTATTTTCAATATATAGAAAAGTAACATCAACTTCGTTTACGATAATTTTTTCTACATTATCTGATGTTCTCCATCTTTCATTAAACTTAACGCCACTTTTAATATCTTTCATTTCAACTTGGATAAAAGCACCACCTTTACCTGGTTTAATGACACTTGTGTTGAGAACCTCCATCATTTTATCTTTATGTTTTAAAACATTTCCAACTTTAATTAAGTTTGCATTAATTTTCATAATTATACTTTTCTTTTAGCATCTTATTATAAAGTAAGGCCGACTTTACAGGTCCATTTACATGGTTCCAAAAACTATTTATTATTGCTAAATTGTTGGGCTTATATTCAATTAATTCAATAAAGTTATTATGATTTATCCCACCAATCAATGTAAAAGGCAATCTTAATCTTTTTATTGAAAACAATACATTTTTTATGTTTATTATTTTTTTTTCTTTTGAAAAAGTTTTAAAGACTGGACCAAATGCAACGTAATCTGCTTTTTGATTTTCTGCTTCATAATAAAGTCTTGGAGAATCAGAACAACTAACCCCAACAATAAACTCATTGCCAAACTTTTCCTTAGCATCCTTACACATTCTATCCTTTTGTCCAAGATGAATACCATCAAATAAAAATCTTTCTGCTATCTCAAAATCATTATTAATTATCATTTTAATATTCTTTTTTTTACATATTTTAGAGATTTCTTTATAATGATTCCTTACAAAACTGATTCTTTCTGAAATTGATTTATGCTTCGGCCTAAATTGAAAAAAATCAACTGAAATAATATCCGTAACTCGGTCAAAATTTTGATAATTAAAATCCTTATTGATGTCAGGAGGTGATATAATATGAAATTTCATTGTTCTTATTTATCTAGAATAATATTTAATTTTTCAATATATAAAACTTTTATTTTTTCTTTATTTGCAATTGAAAATATTTTATCAAAGTGTTTTTTGATAAGCCTTTTATCTACTGCTAAAATTTCAATTCTTAAACTTATTAATAAAAGTGTTAGACCAATATCATCACCAATCTCAACAATATAATTTAAATTTTTACCTTTGAATCTCTCACTTAACGATTTTACGTAGAGTGGACCCTGCCAAATAATTGAATTATATCTGTGTAAAAGATTTATTTTATTGAGTTGATTTTTTTGTTTAACATTCGAGGCGTCGATAAGACTTTTTATTTCAAATGTTTCATAATCATAAATACTCATCAAATAATTTTTTTGATTACATCAAGAAGCCTATTGGAAAATCCCCATTCATTATCATACCAAGATAGTATTCTACAGAATTTTGCTTCGATAACATTTAGTTCAGACAAATCAATTATTGAACTATGCGGATTGTGATTAAAATCTCCGGATACCATTGGATCACCTACAGTCTGAATAATAGATTTGAATTCTGATTTTTCTGCATCTATAAAAATTTCTTTTAATTCATCAGGTGAAGTAGGTCGTTTTGAATAAAATTTGAAATCTACTAGAGAAACGTTGGGCGTGGGAACTCGTATGGCACTTCCATCAATTTTACCTTTTAAGTTTGGAAGAACTTCTCCAACAGCTCGCGCAGCACCAGTTGAAGTTGGTATTATTGATATTAATGAATTTCTTGCTCTTCTGAGATCTTTATGAAGTGTATCAATTGTATTTTGGTCGCCGGTAACTGAATGAACAGTTGTCATATAACCTGATTCCACTCCCACTGAATTATCCATGAGATATGCAATTGGTGCTAGGCAATTTGTCGTACACGATCCATTAGAAATGATTTTGTGACTATCCTTGATTAGTTTATCATTAATTCCAAATACAACTGTTATGTCCGGATTTTTTGAAGGAGCTGAAATAAGAACTTTTTTTGCACCTGAATTAATATGTAACTCTGCTTTTTCTCTATCCGTAAAAACCCCTGTTGATTCTATTACTATATCAATTCCTAACTCCTTCCATGGGAGCTTGAGTGGGTCGGATTCATTTAAAAACTGAAAATTATGGTTATCAATTTTTATAGAACTATCTGTTTTTTCTATTAAATAAGGCAATGTTCCGTGAACAGAATCATATTTTAACAAATGAATATTGCTTTCTAAATTTCCTAGATCGTTTACAGCAACAATATTATAATCATTTATTTTGCGTTCTAGGAATGCTCTTAGGGTAAGCCTCCCAATTCTTCCAAAACCATTGATTGCTACATTAATTTTCATGATAGATAATATTTATAATTATTGATTAATGAAAATTTATTGTAATGTAAAGCACTAGACAAAAATAAAGTTAAATTTTGTTATGGAAAAGCAAGCTAAAGAGATTTTAAATAGAATAAAAAAGATCAATAAAAGAACAGAACAATTACAATTAACTAAAAATTATAAAAGTGATGATGACATTTTAAAAAGGACAATTATTATTTTAGAAAAAGTTTTAAAATATTTAACAAACAAATAATGCCGTTAGTAACAATAAAAATTGATAATAAAGATTTAGAAATAGAATGTGGTGAAGGGGAAGAGGAATTACTTCGCAAGGCAGAACGAAAATTAAATTTAAAAATAAAAAGTCATCAAGAATTGGTTACTTTATCCGAGTCAAAAAAATATTTAATGATAGCTTTGATTATTATTGGTGAAAGTATTGACAATGAAGCTAGAAATAACAAAGTTGAGAAAGCCTTTATAGAGATAAATAAAGAATTAAACCATTTAGAAAGTAAATTAAAAATATATAAATAATGTCAAGAATTCAGAAAAAAGAACTCAGAAATAAATTTATTAACTCAAGAAATTTGATTAAAAATAAAAGCCTTAAAGAGAACGAAATAGTAAATAAACTTAAGAATTTACTGAACTTAAATAAAATCCCAACTTCTGCTTACTACTCAGTAAACTCAGAAGTGAATTTAAATAGTTTTATAAGATATATGCAATCAAAAGATCAAAGAATAGTTTTACCATCAATAAACAAGATTAATTCATATTTAGTGTTTAAAGAGTGGAAGGAAAATGAAAAACTAATAATAGGTAAATATAATATAAAGATACCATCAAACAATTTTTTTTTAAATCCTAAAATACTACTTATTCCTATGGTGGCATTTGATATCAAGAAGAACCGTTTGGGATATGGTGGTGGATATTATGATAGAACGTTATCTAGATTAGAGAAAAAAAATAAAATAATAACAATTGGTATTGCTTTTGATGAACAAGAAACCACAAAGATTCCAACAATGAGTTTTGATAAAAAAATGGATTTAATTATAACTGAATCAAGAATTTTAATTTGAAATGAATATTTTAATGTGTGGAGATATTGTTGGAAGGTCAGGAAGAAATGTGATAGAGAAATTTTTGCCAGATCTAATTTCAAAAAATGATATAAATTTTGTTATAGCTAATGGTGAAAATTCAGCTAGCGGCTTTGGAATTACAAAAAAAATTTGTGATCAACTTTATAAGATAGGGGTTGATGTAATTACTTCAGGAAATCATATTTGGGATCAGAAGGAAATTCTTTCATATATTGATAATGATAAAAGATTAATTAGGCCATGTAATTATCCAACAGACACCCCAGGAAGAGGTTTTGGCGCATACAAAATCAAGAATGGTAAAATTATTTCAGTAATTAATGTAATGTGTAGATTATTTATGGATCATATCGATGATCCTTTTAAAAAATTAGATGAAATAATTGACGAAGTTCAAATTAAACATGGAATACATTCGATTATTGTTGATATTCACGGTGAAACAACTTCAGAGAAGATGGCTTTAGGACACTACCTTGATGGCAGAGTAACGGCTATATTTGGTACTCATACACATGTTCCAACAGCAGATTTACAAATATTAAAAAAAGGAAGCTTTTATCAAACAGATATAGGAATGTGTGGAGATTATGATTCTGTTATTGGTATGAATAAAGAGCTGAGCATTCAAAGGTTTACAAAAAAATTTATTAAAACTAGACTCGAGCCAGCAAGCGGTCAGGGTACTTTGTCTGGTACAATTATAAAAGTTAGTGAAGAAAATAAAGTGTTTGAGTTTGAACAAATTTTAAAAGGTGGAATGTTAGAGAAATAGAATGGCTGGACACTCGAAATTTAAAAATATAATGCACAGAAAGGGTGCTCAAGACAAAAAAAGAGCAAAACTTTTTTCGCGTCTGATTAGAGAAATATCAGTTGCATCAAAAATTGGAGGAGTTGATCCTGATTCAAATCCTAGACTTAGAGCGGCAATCAATAACGCACTTTCTTCAAATATGTCAAAAGATAGCATTCAAAAAGCAATTAATAAAAACCTTACTAATTCCGAAAATGAACAAATTTTTGAAATAATTTATGAAGGATTTGGCCCCTCCGGTGTTGCTATAATAATAGATTCGATGACAGATAATAAAAATAGAAGTGCATCAGAAATTAGATCTACATTTTCAAAATATAACGGTAACCTCGGAATTAGTGGATCAGTAAAGCATAATTTTAAAAAAACTGGAATTATTTCCTATTCTAATGATATAGACAATTTTGATAATTTTTTTGAATTTTGTGCATCGCATAATGTTGAGGACGTTATCGAAAATGATGCATCATTCGATGTTATTACGACTCTGCAGACATTTCATGACGTAATTATTAATCTTGAGAAAAAATATTCATTACCTAAACTATCTTCTATTGAATGGAGACCAATAAATACAATTGACGTTGACGACGAAGATAAAGCAAAAAAACTTTTAATGTTGTTAGATAAATTAGAAGATTTAGATGATGTCCAAACAGTAGTTTCAAACTTTAATATTGACGAAGAATTAATAAAAAGGATTATTTGATGAATCAAGATTTGATAATGGGAATTGATCCAGGGTTAAAAAATACAGGTTGGGGCTTAATAAAAAGTTTTAAAAATAAAGAATTATATTTATCTCACGGGGTGATTAAGACCAGCAGTAAAGATAATTTAGGAGAAAGATTGAATTTGATATACGATGATCTGATAGAATTAATAACTAAATTTAAACCAAACTTTATTTCTGTAGAAAAAATATTCTCTAATTCTAACCCAGAGTCAACTTTAAAACTTGGTAAAGCTAGAGGTATTGTATTTTTAGCTGCTGCAAAAAATAAAATCAAAATAACTGAATATTCACCGAATACGGTTAAGAAGAATTTGGTTGGTTATGGTCATGCAACCAAATTTCAGATTATAGATATGATAAAAAGAATTTATCCTGATGTAGGGCTCATCGATGATAACGCTGCTGATGCTTTGGCAGTGGCTACATGTCATTCAATGCAAAACCAATCTAAACTTAATAATGTAATGTAATAAAGATGATTGTAAAACTTAAAGGAAATTTAGAAAACCTTGATGAAAATTTTGTTGACCTTGATGTAAATGGAATTGTTTATAGAATTTTAATGTCAAATAAAAATATTAAGAAAATTGGATCAATTGGTTCACAAGTTAAAATTTTTATTTATGAAATTATTAAAGAAGATTCTAGAATTTTTGCAGGCTTTTTAGAAGATGATGAGAGAGATACTTTTGGTGATCTTCTCACAGTTCAAGGCGTTGGTGGTAAAATGGCGATTAACATCATGTCAAACCTTGAGAATGATATTATCATGAATTCAATTTTGAATGAGGACTCTAAGACTTTTAACAATATAAGTGGTGTTGGAAACAAACTAGCCATGAGAATAATTAATGAGTTAAAAGAAAAAATTAAAAAAAAGGCTTTGAATAAAAGAATTAAAATTTCAAATAAGCATGAATCTATTTTTCAAGACCTCGTATCATGTTTGGTTAATCTAGGCTTCGCAGAAAAAGTATGTGAAAAAACTGCTAGTTATGTTATAAATCAAAACCAAGAAAAAAAACTTGAAGAGTTAATTCCAATTGCAGTCAAAAGTTTGTCAAACCCAAGTTTATAGGGATAGAGTGAAAAATAAAGATAATAAATTAATACCGAATGAGATTAAAGAAGATAAAAAAATTAGTCTGAGACCAAAAAAGATACAAGAGTTTATTGGTCAAGAAAACATAAAATCGAACCTAAACACATTTATTGAATCTTCAATTAAAACAAAAAAAAACTTAGACCATATAATTCTTTACGGTCCCCCAGGACTTGGAAAAACAACCTTAGCAAATATTATTTCTCATGAAAAGAATGTCAATATTCATGCTACATCAGGCCCTGCTTTCACAAAAAAAGGTGACTTGGTTACATTGTTAAGCAACTTATCTGACGGTGATATTTTGTTTATTGATGAGATTCACAGATTATCTCCAATTATTGAAGAATCTTTATATCCAGCTATGGAAGACTTTAAATGTGACTATATAATTGGCTCAGGTCCTTCTGCAAGAGTTATGCAAATTTCAATTGAAAAGTTTACTCTTATTGGTGCAACAACTAGACTTGGTTTATTGAGTCGTCCATTAAGAGATAGATTTGGAATACCACTTCAGCTAGAATTTTATAATCCAAATAGTTTAAAAGAAATTCTCATCTTAAATGCAAGAAAATTAGAGGTAGAAATTGAATCACCAGCAGCTTTTGAAATTGCAAAAAGGTCTAGAGGAACTCCAAGAATTGCGATAAGGCTTCTTAAGAGAATCATAGACTTCTCGATTGTTCAAAATTCAAAGAATATCAATATGAATATAGTTTTGAAATCTTTAAAACAAATGAGAATTGACTCTGAGGGACTTGATGAAATGGACAGAAAGTATTTGAAATGTATTTCGATAGACTACAATGGTGGACCAGTTGGTATTGAAACAATCAGCGCTGCATTATTAGAGCAAAGGGATATTATTGAGGACGTGATAGAACCATACTTAATGCAAAGAGGACTTGTTCAAAGAACATCTAGAGGAAGAATATTATCTGAAAGGGGTTCTAACCACATAACTCATATTAACTAATGAAAAAAGTTCACGAAGATATATTCACAATTTATTATGAAAATACTGATTCATCCGGTTTTACATATCATACTAGCTACTTATCATTTGCAGAGAGAGCTAGAAGTAATATGATTAGTAATGATTTTCCGGAGTTAATTGAAATGTTAAAAAAAAATTCAAAATTTTTTGTTGTAAAGCAAATTAAGATAAAATTTTTTAAACCATCATATCTATTTGATAAATTGAAGGTTATAACTTTTTTTGATAAAAATTCTTTTACTTCTCTAAATTTGATTCAAAAAATTCAAAAAGAAGGTATCGATATCAGCCAAATACACGTCCAGCTGGTTTGGATTGATGGAAAAAATAAAAAACCTACAAAAATACCAGCTGATATAATTTCTAGATTTAAATCAGTGGAAGTAGTATAACTTTTATATGGATGAAACTATAGAGAAAAAAATAATAGAGGAGTCACATGACTTCTCAATATTTTCTTTGTTTTTGCAAGCTGATATTGTTGTAAAAATAGTAATTTTATTACTTTTGATTGCATCAATTTGGTCATGGTCAATAATTTTTTCAAAATATACTAGTCTTAAAAGTATTTTGATGGAAACAGAAGAATTTGAAGAAAAGTTTTATTCTAGTGAGACACTAAGCAAGTTATCAAAAAGAATTGGAGGGCAACCTTCACATCCTATGGAGGCAGTTTTTTTTGCAGCAATGGTATATTTTGACAGAATTAAAACAGGGTTTTCAAACAAAAATTTTGATTTTAAAAAAAGTTTTTGTGAGAATGTTAAGAAAGAAATGGAAATAGTTATTAATAAAGAGTTATCAGGATTAGAAAAAGGTCTTAACTTTCTTGCATCTGTAGGATCTACAGCTCCTTTTATTGGCTTATTTGGAACTGTTTGGGGAATAATGAATAGTTTCACTGCAATTGGTATTTCTCAGAATACTAGCTTAGCTGTAGTTGCACCGGGAATTGCAGAGGCTTTATTTGCAACTGCACTTGGACTTGTAGCTGCAATACCTGCTGTTCTTTTTTATAATAAATTTAATAATATGTTAGAAAATATTAATAATAAGTTGGATGTTTTTTCAGAAGAAATATTGGTAATTATTTCTAAAGAAATTTTTAGGTAAAAATAGATTTGAAAAAGAAATACAAGAATAAGGGAACTATTTCTGAAATTAATGTAACTCCTTTTGTGGATGTTATGCTTGTCTTGCTTATAATTTTTATGGTTACTGCTCCTTTATTGACGTCTGGTATAAAAATAAACTTACCCGAGAGTTCATTGGTTCTTAAAAACGAAAAAAAAGATCCCGTAACCGTATCAATTAATTCAAAGGGAGAAGTTTTTATTCAAAAGAAGAAGTTTTCCAAAGAACAGCTGATCAATAAACTCAAATTACTCAAGAAAAACAATCAGAACTTAAAAATATATATTAAAGGAGATAAAAAACTTAATTACGGAAAAGTTATGGACTTAATGAACTTAATTAATCGATCAGGCTTCAAAAAAGTAGCACTTGTAACAAAATTAAAATAGCAAAATATGTTACGAGGCCTTTTAAAGTCTTTTTTTCTTCACATCCTCATTATAGGTCTTTTTATGTACGGTGCTGAAATTTTCAAGCAAAATAAAAGATTTGAGATTACTGAAATACCTTTAGATATTGTTGATATTTCTGACCAAACAGTAAATAAGGTTCAAAATAAAAAGAAAAGTAAATCACAAAAAAAATCTGAAAAGAAAAAAAATCAAACAAGTTTTCAGCCACCAAAGATTATGTCTAAACCTAAACCCCCTGAATTTAAGATCAAAGATAAAGAAATAGTAAAAAAAAAAGGAAAAGACAAAGAAAAAGAAGAGAAACAAAAAAAAAGAGTTGATAATATTCTTAAATCTATCGAGAAAATTAAATCAGAAAAAAATAACCAAAAAGTTACAAAAAAAGAAGACGTAGATAAAACCAAAGAAAAAGACAAGGAAAAAGAAGTTAAAAATATAAAACTTGGAGAAAAACTAACAATTTCAGAAAAAGACGCTATCAGAAGGCAATTTTACAGATGTTGGATTGTACCTGCTGGAGCAAAAAATATAAAAGATTACAAAGTTTCTATAAAATTAAAGTTAAATGAAGACGGAGAAGTGATAAACTCAAAAATAATAAATAAAACACAAATGAAAAATACATTTTTCAGAACTTTAGCTGAGAGTGCTATCAGAGCAGTTAATCACCCGGATTGTAAAAAATTAAAAGTGCCAAGAAAAAAATACGATACTTGGAAAGAAACTATTCTAGATTTTGATCCTTCAGTTATGATTAATTAGATTAATTTAATTTTGATTTAAAATAATAAATCACTAAGCTAAAATAAATTTATGAAACATTTTTTATTTATATCAGTCTTTTTTCCTTTTTTAGTTTTTGCTGAACTTAGAATTGATATTACTCAAGGTAATATGGATCCGATACCTGTAGCTATATTAGAATTTAACTCTAATGATAGGGAATCATTTGAAATTTCTTCTAACATCAACGGAGTAGTTACAAATAATCTTGAAAGATCAGGTTTATTTTCAGTCTTGCCAAAGAAACTTTTTTTTAATACCTCGATTCCTTTTGAAAAAAAACCTATTTTTTCAGACTGGAAAATTACAACAGCTCAGGGTTTAGTTCATGGCAAGTTAAACCTAAAAAATGATAAGTTAGATATTGAGTTTAGACTTTGGGATGTTTTATCTCAGAAACAAATGGTTGCTCAGAAATTATCAACCGAAAAAAGTAATTGGAGAAGAATAGCGCATGTTATTTCAGATATTATTTACCAGAGAATAACGGGTGAGTCGGGTTATTTTGATAGTAGAATAGTCTATATTTCTGAGTCAGGACCCAAGAGTAATAGAAAGAAAAGATTAGCTATAATAGATCAAGATGGTGCAAACCACAAATTTCTTACGGATGGATCTTATCTAGCATTAACTCCTAGATTTTCCCCTGCCGCTCAGGAAGTTGCATATTTATCTTACAACAGAAGAATTCCAAGAATTTTTCTTCTTGATCTTAACACAGGAACTCAAAAAGTCCTTGGTGATTTTCCCGGAATGACATTTAGTCCCCGTTATTCACCGGATGGCAAGAAACTGGTCATGAGCCTTGCTAAAAATGGGAATACAGATATATATGAAATGGATTTAGTTAATTATAAGATAAAGAGATTAACTTTTTATGATGGAATAGATACAGCTCCATCATATTCTCCTGATGGAGATTTTATTACATTTGAATCAGATCGTAGCGGAAGTCAAAAAATATATGTCATGAATCTGAAAACAAAAAAAATAAATAGGATTAGTTTTGGCAAGGGAAAATATGCCACACCAGTTTGGTCTCCGCGAGGAGATTTAATAGCCTTTACAAAGCTTCTTAATGGAGAATTTTATATTGGTGTAATGTATGCAGATGGAAAAGGCGAAAGAGTAGTTTATAAATCTTACTTAGTTGAAGGACCATCTTGGTCTCCAAATGGTAGAGTTATTGCTTTTTATAATCAAAACAAATTATCAAGTGGAAAGATTTCAAATCCAAAAATTAAAATGGTCGATTTAACAGGAATAAATCTCAGAGAGCTTGTTACCCCTTCAGATGCATCTGACCCTGCTTGGTCAGGCTTGTTACCTTAATAAACAAAAAAAAAGCTAGTTATGATTGACTTATGTATTATCAAAATGTAAGAATGTATGAAATTAATATAATCAGGGTATTTAATATATGAAAACTAAACTATTGACATTGTTTGTGGCTGCACTCTTTCTCAGCAGTTGTGCAAATGATCAAGAGTATGTGGGTACTGACTCCCTCATCTTTGATAATACATTTAAAGAAATTCCAACTCACGATTCTGTAGACTGTTTTGGTTCATGTACTGTCAAAATATATAACAGATAACTTTCATAGTTTTTTCAATAAGCTATATCTGTTAAAATTCTTTAATAAACCTTAATCGTTGACTTATTATCGTACAGATTGTAAAACTTAAAGTTATAATACTTATATTTAATAACGTAAGGATCTAAAAATTATGAAAAACAAATACTTGTCTTTATTCTTCGCAGCGATACTATTGATCTCTGGTTGCGAAACAACAGGTGGTTCTTCCTCATCAGGAAGTACCCCAGGATATGAATATGGTGATTCAAAACAAGCAAACCTTCAAGCTTATCTCCAAAATGAAATAGGTGACAGAGTTTATTTTGAGACAGCCAAACACAACATCTCATCATCTTCAGCATACGTACTTGAATCTCAAGCAAACTGGTTAAAGTCAACACCAGGCTTTCAATTGCTAATCGAAGGCCATTGCGATGAAAGAGGTACAAGAGAATACAACCTCGCGCTGGGAGAGAGAAGAGGCAATTCTGTTAAAGAATTCTTATCATCTCTAGGAGTTGATCCTGGTAGGTTAACTGTAATCAGTTATGGTAAAGAACGTCCGGCAGCTGAAGGAAGCACTTCAGAGTCTTGGGCCGAAAACAGGAGAGCTGTTCTAGTCGTAAGTGGCGACTAATGTCAATGAATCCTTACTAATTTAAAATTAGGGCTAATTTTATTAGCCCTTTTTTTTATGTTAAAAAATAAAAAAAAAATATTAAGCTTCACAATAGCAACAATCTTGATTTTTTCTTCATCTTTATCTCAAGATATAGACGTTGATGAGCTGCTTGAAAGACTAGACAGAATTGAAAAAAATATATCTGATCTTCAAAAAGGAGCATTCGAGGAAATTAAAAAATCATTGTCTTCAGGTTACATATCAAGAAATGAATCAAAATTAGGTGATTTTGAGACAAAAATAAGAACAAACTTTGGATTATTAGAAGAATCTAATAATCAAATCAAAAATTTCGAAGATAAATTGAACCTAATTGATAAAGACCTGCAGTCACGTATTAAAAAAATTGAAAAAAAAATTGAAATACTTGATGAGCTAAAAATAGATGAACTTAAATCTTCAAAGAAAAAAGAGTTTCTCAATAAAATACCTGAAGCTACATCTACTAGTAGAATAAAAGATACATTTAATATAAACGAAGAATCGAAAATTACCCAGGAGCCTTCAAAATTAAATGAAGATCAAATAAAAAAAAAATATGAAAATGCAATAAAAATGTTATGGGCTAATAAGTATGAAGATGCAGAAAAAGAGTTAATTGAATTAAAAAAAATTCAACCAAAAGATCTTATGCCTAATATTCAATATTGGCTTGGTGAGGTTTATTACGCAAAAAAAAACTTTCAGCAAGCTGTAATTGAGTTTGGCGAGGGGTTCTCAAGTTATCCAGATTCTATAAAGGGACCTGACAACCTTCTAAAACTTGGTTTATCATTTTCAAATCTTAATCAGAAGAATGAAGCTTGCAGTGCATTTTACGAGTTAGAGGTAAAATACAAAAATTCACCAAAAAATGTTCTAGAAAGGTCCCAAGAAGAGAGAGAAAAATTAGATTGTCCTAAAGAATAGAAGAAGATGAGCAAAGCTATAACAAACTCTGAGTTCACATCTATTTTATCAAATCATCTATTTATTTTCGAGAAAAATCCTCATGTAGCAATCAGTTTTTCAGGGGGTTCTGACAGTCTTGCACTTCTAATTTTAATGAACCAATGGATTAAAAGAAAGGGTGGTGTTTTAACATTGATACATTTTAATCATAAACTTCGGGAAAAATCATTTATTGAAGCAGAATTTACTGAGGAATTAGCAATTAAATTTAAAGTTAATTTTAAAATATTAAACTGGAATGGGAAAAAACCCAAAAAGTCAATAATGCAGAAGGCTAGAGAAATAAGATATGAAAAAATGATAAGTTTTTGTACAAGAAATAAAATAATAACTATTATGACGGCTCATCATTATGATGACTCTTTAGAAACTTATTTTATGAAAAAAAATAGAAATCCTTTAACCTTTGGTTTATCAGGAATTCCATTTAAAAACAGTCAAGATGATGTTCAAATTTTGAGACCATTCATCAATATTGAAAAAAAAAGACTCATCAAGACTTGCCAAAATAATAATTTAAAATGGATTGAAGATCCTACTAACAAAAATGAAATATTTGAGAGAGTAAGAATAAGAAAATTTATAGGAAATTTAAGCCTAAAAAAAAAGTCTGAATTAGATTTAGAATTTAAAAGAGTCTATGAGAAAAATCATATTATTGAAAAAAGACTTGTTAACTTTTTCATAAAAAACCTAAACTTCAGGGATTACGGACAATTTGTTATTGAAAAAAAAAAACTACTTAATGAACCACTGTCTTTTCAGATTTTTATCTTAAAAAGATTACTTGTTACTTGCTCAGGAAGTATTTACCCACCTAAATCAAGTTCCATAAAGATTTTTCTGGAAAAACTTTCAAATTCAAATCAATCTAAATTTTCAGTCCATTCGTGCATTATTAGAACCTCTTTGAATAATATTGAGATATTAAGAGAATATCAAAAAGTTAAAAATAGTAATCCAAAAAAAGTTATTATTAAAAAAAAGAAACCTTTTCTTTGGGATAATAGATTTTTGATAAGTTCGATATTATATGACCTCAATTGTTATTTATTTGATGATAATATTTGGTTAAAATTAAAAAAAGATTTTAGATTCCTCAAAAAATCTAATGAAATCGATTATGAAATTCTAAAAACTCTGCCAATTTTAGAGTTAAATGAAAGAATTATGATTCCTTTTTTGACTAATCATAAAGAAATGTTATCAACAGGTATATCAATAATATTTAAACCAAAAATTCCAATTACAAAAAAAAATTTTTAAATTTTAATTGAGATTAAAATATATATAATTATATCATAAGAAATGAATAATAATCTTATAAAAAATCTCGCGATATGGCTCCTAATTGGATTCTTAGTATTCCTTATAATTGATTTTTACAAATCCAATGAAACGTCTCAGAGGATTTTACCAATTTCCTACTCTAATTTCCTAACAGAAATAAAGAATGGGAATGTATCTAAAGTTGAAATTAGAGGTAATAATATCAAAGGTGAATACACAAATGGATCATTCTTCTCAACTTATGCTCCAAACGATATGAATTTGATTGAGAAACTTGAAAAAAATAGCGTTGAAATAAATGCGTTGCCTCTAGACAAAGGGTCTCCAGGTTTGATTGATATATTAATTTCATGGTTTCCAATGTTGTTACTTATTGGGGTATGGATTTTCTTTATGAGACAAATGCAATCAGGAAGTGGAAGGGCAATGGGGTTTGGAAAATCAAGGGCCAAACTGCTAAATGAGAATAAAGACAAAGTAACTTTCAACGACGTGGCTGGTATTGATGAAGCAAAATCTGAGTTGGAGGAAATAGTTGAATTTTTGAAAGATCCAACAAAATTCCAAAGATTAGGTGGTAAAATACCAAAGGGTGCGTTGTTAGTAGGGCCTCCTGGAACAGGTAAAACACTTTTAGCTAGAGCAATAGCCGGTGAGGCAAATGTACCATTCTTTTCAATTTCAGGTTCAGATTTTGTTGAAATGTTTGTAGGTGTTGGTGCAAGCAGAGTTAGAGATATGTTTGAGCAAGGTCGTAAAAGTGCTCCATGTATAATATTTATTGATGAAATTGATGCTGTTGGAAGGCACAGGGGAGCTGGACTGGGAGGAGGTAACGACGAAAGAGAGCAAACTTTAAACCAGCTATTAGTAGAAATGGATGGATTTGACTCTACCCAAGGTGTAATATTAATTGCCGCTACAAACCGACCCGATGTATTAGACCCTGCTCTTTTAAGACCTGGAAGGTTTGATAGACAAGTTGTTGTTCCTAACCCTGATATTGTTGGTAGAACAAAAATTCTTGAAGTTCACACAAGAAAGTTAGCATTGGCACCGGATGTAAATATAAAAGTTATTGCTAGAGGAACACCTGGTTTTTCTGGGGCTGACTTGGCTAATTTATCAAATGAAGCCGCACTTTTAGCTGCTAGAAGAAACAAAAGATTGGTGACAATGGCTGACTTTGAAGACGCAAAAGATAAAGTGATGATGGGAGCCGAAAGAAGATCAATGGTGATGACTCTCAAAGAGAAAGAACTCACTGCTTATCATGAAGCTGGACACGCACTTGTTGGTGTTTTTACTCCCGGAAATGATCCATTACACAAAGTCACCATCATTCCGCGAGGAAGAGCTTTAGGAGTTACGATGAATCTTCCTGAAAGGGATAAATATTCAGAAACTAAAACAGAAATGAAAGCTAAACTTGCCATGATTTTTGGTGGGAGAGTTGCAGAAGAACTTATTTTTGGAAGAGAAAACATTACGTCAGGTGCTTCAAATGATATTCTTCAAGCCACTCAAAGAGCAAGAGCCATGGTTGTAGAATGGGGCATGAGTGATACATTAGGCCCATTGAAATATTCAGAAAATGAAGAAGATGTTTTTTTGGGTAGATCAGTTACGCAAAGAAAAAGTATGTCTGATGAGACTGCAAAACTAATTGATCAAGAAATAAAAAAATTGATTATTAATGCCGAATCACATGCTAGAAAAATATTAAAGAAAAATATGAAACATTTACATAACTTAGCAAAGTCTTTGCTTGAGTTTGAAACTCTATCAGGAGAAGATGTTAAGGAACTAATAAGCAAAGGTAAACTTAAAAATAATAATAAAGATTCGGGTAAAACCCCACCTAATAGAAAAACTTCTATTCCATTAGGAAGTAACAAAGATACAAAAAAAAGAAGAAATATAGGACTTGACCCTAACCCCGCCACAACTTGATTAAAATTTTAATTTGATCTCATCCGAAATAAAATACTACTTAAGACCAATTGGACCATTGCATTATGAGGAAGGTAGGTATTTGTCTAGAGACAAGGACGCTCTATTAATTCAAGGTATATATTTTAGTAAAATTGAAGTCATATCCCGTCAGAATTCCTTAAAAAAAAGAAAAGTTTATGATTTTAAAGATTTCTTCAGAATTTTAGATAAAAATAAGGCTATTCGTGATGTATTTAATAATTTGAAATATAAAAATAAAATACAAGAGAAGACAAAATTAAAAAATAAAGATTATTCTATTTTCGGTATTTTAAATGTAACTCCTGATAGTTTTTCTGATGGAGGCAAAAATATAGATTTATCAAAAGCAATTGACAACGCTTTAAAGATGATTAACGAAGGAGCTTCTTTTATTGATATTGGAGGTGAATCAACAAGACCAGGTGCGGAAGAGATAAATGCTGATGAAGAAATATCTAGGGTGCTTCCTATTATTCAAAGACTTAACTTTAAAAAAGTAGATTTGTCACTAGATACAAGGAATTCATCGACTATGGAATTTGGAATTTTATCAGGTGTCAAAGTTATAAATGACGTGAGTGGTTTAATCCATGATAAAAATAGTATAAATGTAATAAAAAGGTACAATATTCCTGTTGTTATTATGCATATGCCGGGAACACCTAAAACTATGATGAAGAATAACAAATATTCTGATGTAGTGCTTGATGTTTTTGACTTTTTAGATGAGAGAAAAAAAGTTCTTGTAAATGCTGGTATAAAACATGAAAACATAATTATTGATCCAGGTATAGGTTTTGGAAAGGATTATCTTCAGAATTTAGAATTGATCAAAAACTTATCTACTTTTCATTCTTTAGGAGTTCCCCTGATGTTAGGGGTCTCAAGAAAAAGATTTATAGAAGCTATTTCGAGTGAATCTGAGCCTAAAGAAAGGGTGGGTGGGACAATATCTGCAACTTTGTCGGCTATGACTCAAGGTATTAAAATACATAGAGTTCACGATGTAAAAGAAATAAATCAAGCCTTAAAGGTCTTCGAAAGATTATTAATATCGTGAAAAAGAAATATTTTGGTACTGACGGGATAAGAGGAACATTTAATCAATTTCCTATAGTATCTTCATTCTTTTTTGACTTAACTAAAGCAATTAAAGAAACACATAAAAATGTGGAAAAAATTCTTATAGGAAAAGATACAAGAGAATCTTCAGATTTGATTGAATTGGATATTGTTTCTGGGTTTAGGGATGTAGGTGTTGAGTCTTATTCTTGCGGTGTTGTATCTACTCCAATTTTATCATTTAATACAAAGAAATTTAACTATGACTTAGGAATAATGATTTCAGCATCTCACAATCCCTATAAGGATAATGGAATTAAAATATTTAATAAATATGGAGAAAAGCTCAACGATTCAGAAGAATTAAAAATTGAAAAAAATCTTAATATAACAAATTTAAAGATACCTCCAAAGTATGAACAAGAAAAAATTGAAAATGTAAATTATTTAGAATATGAGGACAAGCTAATCAATAGATTTTCAATATTAAAAAAATTTAATACAAAAATTTTGCTAGATTGTGCTCATGGTTCCTTAAGTAAAATTGCCCCAAACATTTTCAAAAGACTTGAAATGAACTATATAAGTATTGGGATCAAACCTAATGGTAAAAACATAAACCGAAATTACGGAGCAACATATCCTTTGGAATTATCAAAAAGGACCATGCTACATAATGCAAAAATAGGAATATCTTTTGATGGTGATGCAGATAGGGTTATATTTTGTGATGAGATGGGTAATGTTATTGATGGCGATTTTATTTTAGCAATATTGGCTCTGTTTTATAAAAAGAAAAGAAAATTAATTAATAACTTAGTTGTAAGTACTAAAATGTCAAACTTAGGTCTAAGAAGCTTCTTATTGAAGAATGATATAAAATACCACTTGTCAGATGTTGGGGATAGATATGTCATAGAGATGATGAAAAAAAATAATTGTATTTTAGGTGGGGAGCAGTCAGGACACATAATATTTTCGGAAAATTCATTTTGTGGTGATGGTATCTTTACAGCCTTATTGGTAATTCAAATTTTAAAAGAGAATAATATATCTCTTTCAAGCTTATGTAAAAATTTATTTACTAAAGTACCACAAGAGCTTGTAAACCTTAAGTTGTTTCATGATCCTCTTGAAGTTATTAAAAATGTTAAAATTCAAAATTTATTAAAAAGTGTTTCAAAGATAAATAACTGTGATGTTTTATTAAGAAAATCTGGTACTGAAAAATTGTTGAGGTTAATGGTTCAAGCACAATCAAAAAAATTGGTAAAAAAAATATTAGAACATTTTTTATTAGAAATAAAAGAAATAGATGAAAGATAAAAAAATATATAAAATGCTATCCATAGCAGGTAGTGATAATACTTGTGGCGCAGGTATTCAGGCAGATATTAAAACCTGTCAAGCTCTAAAAACTTATTGTTTGAGCTGTATAACATCTGTAACCTCACAAAATTCAGAAAAATTTTTCAAAATAATTGAACTACCTAATAATTTTATTGAATCTCAGATCAAAACCATAACAAAAGATTATAAACTTGATTGTATTAAAATAGGTTTGATTAATAGTGTTTCTCAGGCCAAAGTCATTTGTAAAATTTTAATGAAACTGAAGTATAAAGTTCCTATTGTTGTTGATCCAATTTTTAAATCGTCAACAAATAAAGAGTTTAATAATTCTAAAAACTTTATTCTAATCAATGAGATAATATCAAAAATCAATCCGGTATTTACTCCAAATTTAAATGAAGCTAAAACTCTTCTAAAATTAAATTATTATAAAAAAATAGATACTTCAGAAATTATAAAGAACTTTATAAAGACATATAAAGCTAAAGTTGTAATTACTGATGGAGGGCACAAGAATGACTACTGTGAAGACTACTTTGTTGATGAAAATGAAGTAGTAAAAAAAATTATGACACGTAAAATTTTTACTAAAAACACTCATGGATCTGGATGTACTTTTTCGTCTGCTTTAGCGATAAATTTAGCAAAGGGATTTACTTTAGGTAAATCAGTAGAGTTAGCAAAGTATTTTACTAAAAAATGTATATTAAATGCTCCAAAATTTAAGCTTAGTTATGGTCCAGTTGGTCATTTGTTATGAACGAAGATAAATATCACTTCCTAAGTTCTTAAATTTTTTTGACATTTCTTTTTTCCCCTTATTGCTCTCTTCTTTAATTTCATGAGATATTTTCATTGAACAGAACTTTGGTCCGCACATTGAGCAAAAATGTGCTAGCTTTGCACCTTCTGAAGGGAGCGTTTGATCATGGAAATCTTCAGCTGTTTCAGGGTCTAGAGAAAGATTGAACTGATCTCTCCATCTAAATTCAAACCTTGCTTTGGAAAGTAGATAATCCCTATAATAAGCGCCTCTATTTCCTCTAGCTAAATCAGCTGCATGTGCAGCTATCTTGTATGTTATAACTCCAATTTTTACATCTTCCTTGTTAGGTAATCCAAGATGTTCTTTCGGGGTAACATAACATAACATTGAGGTGCCGTACCAACCAATCATGGCTGCACCGATAGCACTCGTAATATGATCATAACCAGGTGCAATATCAGTTGCGAGTGGGCCAAGAGTATAGAATGGTGCATTTTTACAATACTTTTTTTGTAAGTCTACGTTTTCCTTTATTTTTTGAATTGGAACGTGACCAGGTCCTTCAATCATAACTTGTATGTTACTCTTCCAAGCAATGTCTGTGAGGTTACCTAATGTCTTTAATTCTGCAAATTGTGATTCGTCATTGGCATCATGAATTGAACCTGGTCGCAGTCCGTCACCTAATGAGAATGACACGTCATAAGTCTTCATTATTTCACAAATTTCTTCAAAATTAGTGTACAAAAAATTTTCTTTGTGATGTGCTAGACACCATTTTGCAATAATTGATCCACCTCTTGAAACGATGCCGGTAAGTCTCTCGACTGTCATGGGAATGAAAGGCAATCTTAGACCAGCATGAATTGTAAAGTAATCTACACCTTGTTCTGCTTGTTCTATAAGTGTTTCTCTAAAAACTTCCCAAGTAAGATCTTCAGCCACTCCATTTACTTTTTCTAAGGCTTGGTATATTGGAACTGTACCAACGGGAACGGGAGAATTTCTTATTATCCATTCTCTAATATAATGAATATTGTCACCTGTGGATAAATCCATTATTGTGTCACTTCCCCAGCGAATTGACCATATTAGTTTTTCAACTTCATCATAAACATCGGATATTACTGCAGAGTTACCGATATTTGCATTGATCTTTACTAGGAAATTTTGACCTATAACCATAGGTTCAAGCTCTTGATGGTTAATATTTGAGGGTATAATTGCTCTTCCTGCAGCTATCTCTTTTCTAACGAACTCTCCTGTAACAATATCTTCTTTTTTTATAAATTTACCTACAAGTTTCTCTCTTCCCTCATTTTCTCTGATTGCACAATATTCCATCTCTTCGGTAATTATATTATTTCTAGCGTAAAATAACTGAGTGATCTGATTATTTTTTTTTCTTTTTAAGATTTTTTTTGGTATGGAAGGAAATGATCTTACCTTACATTTAGAGTGATCCAAGAATTTTAATTTCATTTTTGGAGACTCTATAATTTCTTTTCTTTTTTTTAGCCAGCTAGACCTGATGTTTTTCAATCCCTTCTCATAACTATGATTATAATTTTTATCTGAATAACAGCCGGATGTGTCATAGACAATTAAGTTTTTAATTTCTTTATCTTCAAGTGTAATTTCCCTCATACCGACTTTAACACTTTTAAAGTACTTGCTATGGAAATAAACTTTATTAGACTTAGGAAGGCTTTTAAAGTTTGAGATACTTTTTGGTGTTTTTGACTTGTCGGTTTCTTTTTTTAGTTTTTTTAACATAAATGATTTAAAAATATTATTTTAACATTCTATGATTCTAATATAATGATAAAATGTTAAATAGACAATTTAAATAATTTTCCAGTAGTATGTTTTCTTTATCAAATGAAATATTTATTTATTTAAGCCTCATAATAGTTGTAATTAGCATGCTATTTTATGCATTAGATTATTTTTCTATCGTTTTTAAATCTATTGTAATTTTGACGTTTTTACTTATTTTTTTTTCTATATTTCCATTCTTAGATGAAAATAACAATAATCTTCTCAACCCTCAAGCTATATTGAGTGGTTTTAGTAATACATCATTGATAACAGTTCTTTGTTTGCTGATTCTTGGTCAAGGTGTTGTTCAAACTCGAGCATTAGATAATGCTTTGTCATCATTAATGAAAATCTTTCCTAACAGACCTAATTTAATAATAGTTTTATGTTTATTATTAGTTTTAATTCTTAGTGCTTTTATTAATAATACTCCAGTTGTCATAATTTTTATTCCGATCCTTCAAGGAATAGTTAAAAATATTAACTCCTCACTAGGAAAGTTTTTAATGCCATTAAGTTACGTTGCAATTCTTGGAGGGATGACAACTTTAATTGGTTCCAGTACAAATTTATTAGTTTCTGATGCACTAAAAAAATATTCAGACATAAGTTTGGGTTTTTTTGATTTTACTTTGGCAGGATCCATAATTGCTATGTCAGGTTTTATATATGTTGTGATTTTTTCTAAATTTAAATTATTTCTGAAGGACAGATCTCCTACAGCTAATGAGTTGTTAGACAACAGAGAGAATCATTTTATTACTCAGGTTATAATTAATGATAATTCAAAATTAATAGGCAAAAGTACTTTAGATGGAAAATTCCCAGGGTTAGAAAAAATTAGAATAGTAATGATTCAGAGAGGTGAGCATGCAGAACATGGACCTTTTGAAGGTTTTGTTTTAGAAAAAGGAGATATACTTGTTGTTTCTATTAGTCGCGAACAACTAACAGAAATACTAGGTAAAAATATTGTTTCTTTAGAACAGACACAAAAAGATGAAGAAACTCTTGATGATCAATTAATTACAGAAGCAATGATAACACCTTCTTCAAGCTTGGTAGGTAATACTATAGAGAATGTAAGCTTTAGGTACAGATATAATTGTTTGGTAATTGGTCTTCAAAGAAAATCTCAAATTATAACAAAAAAAATGGGAGAACTACCACTAGAACCTGGAGACACACTTTTACTTCAAGGAAATAGCAAAGTGATAAAAAATTTAAGAACTCAAAGTGACCTTCTTCCAATGGAATGGGCTACTTCAGAAATACATAGTAAAGAAATAGTTAATAAATCCCTCTTAATATTCCTTTCTGTTATATCTTTAGGAGCACTTGAAATACTGCCATTAGTTGTTGCCTCTCTTCTAGGAGTTGTTTCAATTCTTTTTTTCAAAGTTTTAAATATAAGACAAGTTATAAGAAGTATAGATAATAATTTACTTCTTCTTATAGTAACGTCTTTAGCATTAGGTCAAGTAATACAAGTTACAGGAACTGCTAATTTTTTATCTGCAGTTCTTCTACAGATTTTAGAAGGTTCATCGCCAATGACTATAATTTTATGCTTTTATGTGTTTGTTTCAATAACTACAAATTTTATTTCAAATAATGCTTGTGCTGTATTATTTGCTCCTATAGCTATTGATATTGCTGAAAAACTATCAGTAAATCCAAAAACTCTTGCAGTAGCCCTTATTTTTGCAGTTAACACTTCTTTTTTGACTCCTTTAGCATATCAAACAAACCTTCTTGTTATGGGGCCTGGACATTATAAATTTTTCGATTACGTAAAATTTGGCCTTCCATTAACAGTCTTGTGTTGGTTTATGTTTTATATTACATTTCCTATCTTTTTTAAAATATGAGACTTCCTGATATTGATAAACCAATTAACCCGCGGTTTTCATGCGGTCCAACTAAGAAACCCGATGGGTGGAATCTAAAAAAAATAAATAACAAGTACCTTGGAAGGTACCATAGATCGAGTGATGTAAAAAATTTTATAGAAAATCAACTATTTAGAATTAGAAAGATCTTAAAAATTCCTAATGAATATAAGATTTTTTTGATGCCAGGTTCATGCACAGGGGCAATGGAAGCAGTTATTTGGAATTTACTAGGAAAAAGAAAAATAACTTCATTAATTTATGACTATTGGGGTATGGAATGGTATTACGACCTTCAGAAATTAAATTTAGAGGTTGATGCTAGAGTTTCCTTAGATGGATCAATACCATCACTAGAAAATATTCCGATAAATAATGATTTTATCTTCGTATGGACTGGAACAACAACTGGTATTTCCGTTAACAATTTAGAATTTTTAAGCCCTAATCATGAAGGTTTGATCATTAGTGATATTACCTCAGCTGCTTTTATTTATGATATACCATGGAAAAAAATCGATGTTTCAGTATTTTCTTGGCAAAAAGCATTGGGTTCAGAATCTCAACATGGCATTGTGGTAATGAGTCCAAAAGCAATTTATAGGAATAAATTAAGAGTTATTCCTAAAATCTTTGATTTTTCAAAAAATAATTTTGTTATAAACACCCCATCATTGTTAACAATTTCTGATTTAGCTCTATGTTTAGATATTTATGAGAATAATGGTGGTTTGGTAAATAGTTTTAAAACTTCTAAGAAAAATAAATTAGTTATAGATAAATGGGAAGAAAAAAACAATTTTGTGAAGTATTTTGTTAACAACAAAAAATATCAGGCAATTTGTCCAGTTTATTTAATATTTAAAAAAAAAATTAAATATGAACAGCTTTTTAAGTTTTTATGTGATAATGAAATTGCCCACGATATTAAGAATTATAGAAAGGCTATGCCAGGTATAAGAATATGGACTGGTCCTACTATAAAAAAAAATGATTTAATTGCTCTAACAAATTGGCTAGATTGGTGTTTTAATAAATTTGAATAGTTAAGTGAAAAGTCAATTACTACCAGAAGGGTTCAGAGATGGACTTCCAAATATAGCTGAACTCGAAAATCAGATAAATTCATTTTTTCTTGATCTAATGAAATCAAATGATTTTTTGCTTGTTAAGCCTCCATTAGTTGAGTTTGAAAGCTCTCTTTTTTTTCTTACTAAAGATTCTGAAAATATTGATTCATTTAGAGTGATGGACCCTCTCACACAAAAGATTATGGGCATAAGATCAGACATTACTATGCAAGTTGCAAGAATTGTTTGTGGATCTTTATCAAAAAAAATAAGGCCTTTAAGATTATGTTATACTGGAGAAGTATTGAAAGTTAAAAATAACAACATTAATTTATCAAGACAATTTACTCAAATTGGAGCAGAAATTATTGGAGTGGAAAAAAATTTTTGTTTAGTTGAGATAATTAATCTGATTATAGAAACTTTAAATAAACTTAATATAAAAAAATTTATAATAAACTTCTTCATACCCGATTTGATAAAACTCATCGCAAAGGATTTTAATTTAAATAAATCAGATTTTAATACATTAGTTAACTGTTATAAAAATAAAAATCTTTATAAAATAAAAAGTATTTCTAATGATTTGTTTGAGATGTCAGAACATTTTCTCAGAAGTATAGGGAATATAAATGAAAAAGCAGATAATTTAAAAAATTATAATTTTCCAAAAAATATTAAATTAGAAATTAAAAACTTTACTGATCAAATAATAAAAATTAAAGAAGAATTTAACGATTATGAAATTATTATAGATCCTTTGGAAATTGATGATTCGAATTATCATACTGGTTTCTGTTTTAAAATATATTCTGAAAATTCAAAGGAGCTTTTTAGTGGTGGTGGATATAAAGTTGAATTTGAAAATTGTATTGGTTTCTCAGGTTTTCTAGAAAATTTAATTTTAGAATCTAGAATAAAAAAGAAACTAACAAATAGAATATTTGTTGAACATAATTTAGAATTTAAAAAAATAAAATTACTCCAAAGAAAAAATAAAATGATTGTTGTTAAAGCGATTAGTAAATTAAATAAAAAACAGTTAGTCAATGAAGCTAAAAAGCAGCAGTGTAATTATTATTATTATAAAAATTTAATTTGTGAGGTTGCTTAAATGCCAAACGTAACAGTTGTGGGCGCACAATGGGGCGATGAAGGAAAAGGTAAAATTGTTGATTGGTTATCTAATGAAGCGGATATTGTAGTAAGGTTTCAAGGTGGAAACAATGCTGGACATACAATAGTTGTAAAAAAGAAACAAATTGCTTTAAGTTTAATACCATCTGGAATAATTAGAAAAAATAAGATCTCAATTATTGGTAATGGAGTGGTTGTTAATCCAAAAGCACTTTTAGAAGAAATAAAGAAGCTTGGTGTTGCTGGTATTAAAATAACAAAAAAAAATTTAAAAATCTCAGAAAACTCTTCTATTATTTTTAATTTCCATAAAAGAATTGATGAAGTCCGTGAAAAAAGAAAAGGTCCAAATAAGATTGGTACAACCGGAAGAGGAATTGGCCCAGCTTATGAAGATAAAGTTGGTAGAAGAGCAATACGTTTTGTTGATTTGCTTAATAATAAGTTATTGAAAGAAAAAATAAAAAATACTCTAGACTACCATAATATACTATTGGCCGGGTTAAATTCAAAATTACTTACTGAAAAAGAAATATATGATGAGATCAATTCATATAAAAAACAAATACTTAAATATGTTGATAGAATTTCACCAATTTTAAGAAGTGCAAAAAAACTAGGAAAAAAGATTTTATTTGAAGGTGCTCAAGGTATTTTATTAGATGTTGACCATGGAACCTACCCCTTCGTGACTTCTTCAAACACATTACCTTGTGCGGCTTCATCCGGCACTGGTATGCCAATAAAAGAGATTGGTTATATTCTTGGGATTGTAAAAGCATATACGACAAGGGTGGGAAGTGGACCTTTTCCAACTGAATTGTCAGATGCAGCTGGACAGAAACTTGGTGAGATCGGAAATGAGTTTGGCACTGTAACTGGAAGACAAAGAAGATGTGGTTGGTTTGATTCTGTAATTACAAAATATTCTATGGAAGTTTCAGGAATAGATGGTATTGCTCTAACAAAACTTGATGTTTTAGATAATTTTAAGGAAATAAAGATCTGTGTCGGCTACAAACTTGATAATAAAAGAATTGACTATTTCCCTCTTTCAGAGTTGGATCAAAAGAACATAAAGCCAATATACGAAACGCATCAGGGTTGGATGACAAGCACTCAAGGAGCCAAAACTTGGAGCGATTTACCTGCTTTAGCCATTAAATATGTTAGACGTATAGAAGAGCTACTTGAAACTCAGGTATCTCTTTTATCTACAAGCCCACGAAGAGAGGACACAATTCTTGTTAAAAATCCATTTATTGGTTGAAATTTTTTGACTTATAACTGATATTTTTCACGACTTTTCTTAATTTTTCAAAAGCTCTTACTTCGACCTGTCTTACTCTTTCTCTTGATATCCCAAAGGATTTACTTAACTGATCGAGAGTAAGGGGGTCATCTACTAATCTTCTTTGCGTGAGAATTCTTCTTTCTCTTTCATCAAGATTTTTCAATGCAAGTTTTAGCATTTCTTTTCTTTTGAATAACTCGTCATTCTGAATAAAGGTATTCTCATGATTATCTCTTTCGTCTTGTATTCCATTTATCCATTCATCCTCATTATCAGCCGAATAGGGGTTGTTTAGAGAATGATCATGCCCAGCCATTCTTCGATTCATATCAACGACTTCATTTTCAGCAACATCGAGCCTGTCTGCGATTTCAGTAACTAGCTCGGGTGGTAAATCACCATCATCAAGAGCTTTAAGTTTACCTTTTAAAGATCTAAGATTGAAAAAAAGTTTTTTTTGAGCTGCTGTTGTGCCTATTTTAACTAAAGACCATGAGTGAAGGATATATTCTTGTATAGATGCTCTGATCCACCACATTGCATATGTTGATAATCTGAAACCCTTTTTAGGATCGAATCTTTCAAGAGATTGTATTAACCCTAGGTTGCCTTCTGATATTAACTCGCTCAGCTGAAGCCCATAGCCTCTATATTTCATTGCTATTTTAACAACAAGTCTTAGATGAGAGTTGATAAGGTTATGTGCAGCGGAGCTAGATCTGTTTTCAATCCAATCCGTGGCATATTTAATTTCATTCTCATGGGTGAGAATTGGAAATTTTTGTATTTCCCTCAAATATCTTGATATATCATTTTGGTCGAAAGAAATTTTAAAATTTTTTTTTATAAATGTGCTCATAATGATTATATTACACATAAAAAAACTAATTTCAACAATAAAATGAATATAAGATGAACAAAATATTATATTTTATTCATATCCATGTTTTTTTAGAATAATGCGACAAATTATCAAATAATTCTAAAAAATCTAATGGCAATTTAGATTCAAACTCCAATTGTTTTTTCATTACAGGGTGGTAAAAACCTAAAAATCTTGCATGAAGTGCATGTCTTTCTAGTTTTATAAAATTTTCTAAAACAAATTTTTTTAGTCTTTCTGGAAGTTTAAGGTAGTAATTGTTTCTACTATACTTCCTATCTCCTATCAAAGGATTACCGATATGGCTCATATGAACTCGAATTTGATGGGTTCTTCCAGTTAAAAGACGACATTTAACATAACTAAGCTCAATTTCATTGTTAACCCTAAATGAATTAATCAGTGTAAATTTTGTTATAGCAATTTTTCCTAATTTTGAATTTGTAACTGCCATTTTTTGTCTATTTAGCTTAGATCTTGCAATATTTGTTTCTATAGTTCCCTTATTTGTAGATAATATCTTCCAAGTAAATAAATTATACTCTCTTTTCACAGACTTTTCTTTAAATTGTTCAGATAGCCTATTATGAGTAACATCATCCTTTGCAAATACCAATAATCCACTGGTCATTTTATCTATTCTATGAACAACTCCAGGTCTAAGAACTCCCCCTATTCCTGATAAATTTTTACAATGTGAAAGTAAGCCGTTGACTAAAGTATTTTTCGCATTTCCAGAACCCGGGTGAACAACAACACTTGGTTCTTTATCTATAACAATTAAGTTTTTGTCTTCATAGACAATGTTAAGATTTAGCTTTTGAGGAACTAATTCACATTTTTGTGGTTTAGGTATGAATAAAACCAGCTCACCTGAGGCCTTTAATTTAAATGACGGTTGTTCAACAACTTTTTTATTAAATTCAAGGTTTCCATCCAGAATTAAGTTTTTAAGACGGCTCCTAGATAAATTTGTTAATTTTTCTGAAATGAAAATATCAACTCTTTTATCTAGATCATTGCTAGTTACAAAAATAGTTATATAATTTGGCTTCAATGAAAAAGTTCCTTAAATTTATTGTTATTATTTTTGGTTTTTTGATATTAATACTCCTTTCAATTACAATATTTGGAATATATAAAAAATACAATAATTACAGTTCAAAAAACATAAATTTCATAACATTAAAACCACTAATTGAAGAGACTTATATTATTAAAAATTATCAAATAGAAGATAATCACGTAGTTATACATCTTGAAAATGATAACGGAAATACAAAGTTGATAAGAAGTTATGATATTAAAAATGGAAAATTACACACTGAAATAAAAATAAAATGATTTCCAAAACCTTATTAATATACCTTAGTTCCTGGATAATTGAAAACACAGAATTTAAGACAAAGATCGATGATCCAAAATTTTTCATACTTTCTCAGCAAGAAATGTCTGAAAAAGCATGTTTTTCTTCGGATAATTGTAAAGTAAAAGCCTATTACGTAAAGGATAATGGGATTTATTATATTGACAGACTTGAACCTGAAAAAAATGTTTGTGATAAATCCGTTATTTTACACGAATTGGTTCATCATTATCAAAAAAATAGCGATAGAGCGATCCAACTAGATGAGAGAACTCTTTGGACACTTCAAGAAAGACAGGCTATCTATTATCAAAATCTTTTTTTAATTTCTCAAAAGCGACTGAACCAAAATAGGGGGCCGGAGAATGTTCTTGAGTGTGAAGGTGGTTCATATCTTGACCTACAGTATAAATATAATGAATCTAAATAATTTCTGTGATGTCGATTTATAAAAAAGAAATAATAAATCTTTCTAGTAATCAGCTAACAGACAATATTTTCAAACAAAATATTTTTAAGGGTAAAATTATAATTATTAAAAAATCAGCAGAAATTTTAAAGATACTAGAAACCACTGAAAGATATTTTCATGATTTTTTTAATTTAAATATTTCTAATCCAAAAAAAAGATATTTAGAATTCAATCATCAAACTCATTTATTTTTTATGATCCTTCAAAATAGAATTAAGAATTGTAAAAGAATTAAAAAACACTTTACCAATTTTTTAAAAAAATTTGGTTTTAGAATTGAAGATACTTTTATGGATTATTTAACATTTCGATTTAGTCCTAGTCTAGGAAGAAAAAATATTGGAACATTAGTTCCAACAGCTGCGCACAGAGATACCTGGGCATCAAATATTTTTAATCAAATAAATTTTTGGTTCCCAATTCATGATATCTCGAATAAAAACTCTATTTTTTTAGTTCCAAAATACTTTGATAAAAAAGTTCAAAATAATAGTAATACGTGGAGTTTTTCCTTTTATAAAAATAAAAAAGACTATAAATCTACGCCTGTTACAGATATGTTTTTCCAAAAAGAAGAAATAGTTAGTATTAAATTATCTAAAGGTGAAGTCTTGTGTTTTTCTGGTCATCACCTCCATGGAAGTCTTTTGGGCGATAAAGATAGGCTTAATTTGGAAACAAGAGTTGTAAGTAAAAATGATGAAAAAAAATATGAAATACCAAATAATCTCGATGCTATGGGTGAAATAAAAAAAAAAAAAATGGTTTAAAAATATCCTTACAGGAAAAAATTACTATTAACTATTCTTCGTAAAGTTTACCAACAAAATATGAGATACGGTCAAAGAAGAAAGACCAATAACAATATAATTTAATTGAGATAAAATTGAATACTTATCGAGAAAAATTAATAAAAAAACAAAAAATATTAAAGTGATTAACGTCATCGGCATAGTTTTAATTAACAGTTGAAAATTATCTAACTTGAGGTTATTTTTTTCATCACTCAAGTGACGAATTGAATGTAGAAAGCAAAAATAAATGAAAAATGAAAACAATGGTTCAAAGAACCAAAAACAAAAAAATAACAATCCAATTTCAATCAAGGTGATTAGGGGTTTGTCAAATTGATTTAATAGTCTCCAATTCTTAATAATCATAATGAAGATTAAAAAAAGTAAAAAAATATACAAATAATTAATAAAAAAGCTTACCTTTAATAGAAACTCGCTCGTAATAAAAAAATATGAAAATATTTCAATTGTTCTTTCTAAGTGAAATTTAAACGGTAAGGAAATTACTAATATACCTCTAATTAGCAGTTCAACTATTCTAAATTTAGTTTTGTCAATACAATCACTTACACCAAAATGTAAGATTGACAGTATTAAGAATAATGTGAATACAAAATCAGGAAACCTTATCCACGAAAAAAAAAAAATTGTTGGTATTAATATGTAAATAAAAAGAAATAAAAATGTCTCTAATCTATTAGTTACTATTCTTTTATTTTTAGCTATGTACAAATCTAAACTTCCATGAGCAAGTCCAGGCCAAAGGATAGGCAATGAAAACAGAAGCACTTGATTTAAGTAGTTCCCTAGAAAAAAATTATCAAAATATGAAACCAATGGAATCATAAAAAAAATCATGTAAGCGAATAATTTGGTCTCTAAAAGTCTCATTTGTTTACAAATACTGATTTAATTAACGGTAATTTTGGAAGTTTTAAAATAATTCTTAAAGTTTGAAAAAGACTAGAAGAGTTAGTTAAAAACCTTACAATTGTTTTAAGACTATTACTTATAAAAAACTTTTCAAAAAACAATCTAGATTTTTCAGGATGATTCTCTAAAAAATTACAGAATGTTTGATCAAGAAAGTTTAAAAAATGATTTGTTTTAATTTTTGGAGATTCTCCTTTAATAATACAATCAACTATTTGTTTTGAAAAAATAAATGAATTTTGTAATGAATAACCCGTGGATTGCTTCACCCAATTTCCGGCAGTTCCAATTCTAATATAATTATTTGTATTTTTATTTTTTGTCTTAAACATTGGAATAACACCAAACTCAGAGAATTTGATTTCATACTTCTTCCCATAAAAATTTTTGGACATATACGATTTCAAATCTTTTTTATAATCCGATTTACAAAGAACTTTATTTGAAAAATATGTTGTTTCAACCAACATCTTTTTATTACTAAATGGTAAAATATATATGAAATTAAATTTTTGTTTATTTTCCTGTATATCCATTAATATTAATTCGTTTTTATCAATGGTTTTTTCCTTAAAAATAACTTCTGCACCATAAAAATGCTGTATAAGTTTATTTGCCTTTTTGTAATTCTGATCTGTTCTGCTATCAAAAAGTAAATTTGTTATGTATTCGTTATCATTTGTTTTAATGTTTACAAAATCTTTTTTTATATCTAAAGATAAAATATTCTGTCCCATTAAGAATTTAAAATTTTTTCTTTTTTTTAATCTTTTTACAAAGAAATTAAATAAATTCTTTGAGTTAATATGTAGATATTTTATTTCTCCATTATTAAATATAGTTTTTTTTCCGTTAATAATTACACATATTTTATTCCATTGATTATCAGCAGATGTTGTCAAAACATTCAATGGTGCGTTCCAAAAACATAAGTTTTTTTTAAATTTGATTTGTTTATTCTTTTCAATCAATAAGACACTTTTATTAGTTCTTTTTGTTATCTCATCTGCTAAAACAAGCCCTGAGACGCCAGCTCCAACAATAACTATATCGAAATTATTTTCAATCACCCTTAATAGAATAAATATTATTTATAATTTTATCTAATTTATTTTTTATGATTGTATTTGAATTTATTTTTTTATCAAAAATTAATTTATAAATTATATTAAATATCTTCATAAATTTTTCTAATTTATTTAAATAAATCCTTTCTTTCCATATATTATAATTTTTTTTTTGTATTTTTTTACCAATTGATTGGTACAAATAGGATGCAATGGCTATTGGTATTCTGTACTTTATTGGTAATTTAATTATACCTTCCCAAGCTAGGGAATAAATTATATCTGAGGTATTAATAAGTTCTTTTAAATTTATTGAAAATTTATTCTGAAGTTGTCTATTATTTTCAAGATTTAAAAATTCATTTTTAATGTTACCACGTATTTCCTCTGGAAAGTAAATTCTACCTCTTTTTAAATCTTCTTTAATGTCTCTAGCTATATTTGTAAGTTGCATAGCAATGCCAAGGTATATACCTTCAATTTTTAAGGATTTTTTATTTACATCCATTATCATACACATCATTAAACCAACTGTACCGGCTACTTTATAACTATAAGTAAATAACTGGTCATAGTTTTTTATATCAACTGTTTTAAGGTCGCTTAATACCCCATTAATGAGATCATTCGGGATTGTGTAATTAATCTTATGCTTAGTCATTAGATTTATGAAATTTGTTATTATTTCATTATCTGATTTTTTTGTTATAAGTTCTTTTTGTATTCTTTTTAAAATTAACTTTGATTGTTTATTTGATTTAATATTATCGTCACCTAAATCATCAATAAATCTGCAGAATAGATATAGTTTTTCAATATCATTACGTTTTTCTTTTGAAAAGAAAAGGGAGGCAAAATAAAAAGTTTTAGCTCTTTTCTTTAGTGACAAATCAATTAACTTTTGACTCATTTTTAAGAATGTTTTCTAAAACTTTAGCTGAACTGATTACTCCAGGCACTCCAGCTCCAGGATGGCAACCCGCTCCAACAAAATACAGATTTTTAAAATTTTCAGATTTATTATGAAATCTAAACCAAGCAGATTGTCTAAATATTGGAGAGACAGAGAATCCACTACCATAAAGAGAATTATAATCATTTTTAAAATCTGTTGGTGACATATGAAAACAAACCTTTAAATTTTTTCTCAGCTCAGGAAGAATGGTTTTTTCAAGAGCAATTAATATCTTTTCTTCATAAACTTTCCCATATTTTTTCCAATCAATAGAATTTTTTAAATTTGGAACTGGCGACAAAACATAAAAGGAATCACAACCTTTTGGAGCCATAGACTTATCTGTTGCGGTTGGTCTATGAAGATATAAACTAAAATCATCTGCTAAGATTTTTTTATTAAAAATATCATTAAGAAGACCTTCGTACCTTTTTCCCATCCAAATTGTATGGTGCGCTATCTGACGATATATTTTTTTTGTTCCAAAGTAAATTACGAAAAGACCCATAGAGAAATCCATTTTTTCGATTTTCTTTTGAGACCATTTTCTATTTTTATTTGAATTAATTAAATATTTGTATGTATGTGCTGGGTCTGTATTCATAATTACTTTATCAGCATATACATGTTTTTGATTAGTTTTAATTCCTATTACTTTGTCATCTTTGGTAAGAATTTCTTTTACTTCCTGGTTTTTATATATTCTGATCTTTTCTTCTTTCATTAGTTTTTCAAATCCTTTTATAATTCTTCCAGTGCCCCCAATAGCGTAATGTACTCCCCACTTTCTCTCTAAATAATGAATTAAATTATATATTGATGTAGTATTGATGGGGTTGCCACCCAATAGTAATGGTTGAATACTGAAAGCTTGTCTAATTTGTTCATTTTTAATAAACTTTGATACTAACTTGAAAACACTAAGGTAACTTTTTAATTTAATTAAAGTAGGAATTTGTTTAACCATAAATAGGAAATCATGAAAGGGAACGAATGATAGTTTTTCAAACCCGACTTTGAAGATTTTTTCGGAGAATTTTAATAAATTTCTATACCCTTCAACATCTCTTGAATCAAATTTTGCTATTTCATTTTCTGTGATTTGCAAACTGCTAGAATAATTAAATATTTTTTGATTTGAAGAAAAATAAAACTGGTACCAAGGTTCTAATGGTACAAACTTAACATATTTTTTTCGATCTTTTTTGAATAACTCAAATAATTCGTTAAATAGGAAAGGTGCAGTAATAACAGTAGGTCCAGCATCAAATATGAAACCTGACTTTTTAAAAACTCTAGCTCTACCCCCAAGTTGATTTAGTTTTTCAAAAATGGATACTTCATAACCTAGTGCTTTTAATCTAAGCGAAGCAGAAATTCCACCAAAACCTGAACCTACAACAATTGCAGTTTTTGTCATTTAAATTTTTTTGTATTCTTTGTTATTCTATTAATTATTAAGCTTATAACAAAACTAACAATTCTAGATAATTTGTCATCAGTTTTATTTGATATATATATAGCTCTTTCAGATACTTTTTTTAAGTGATCAAAAGATAGGTCTAAGGCACCTTTCTCATTAATCTTATCCAACCAATGTGTTATTTCGTCTTCAGATATAGAGTCATGTCTTTTTTTTAAAAATTTTTGTAAAATAAACTTCTCCCCCTGCGATGCATTATCAATAAAATGCATTATTAACACATTCATCTTACCCTCTTTTAAGTCCCTTCCAGGCAATCCTCTTTCCTTAAGACCTAGGAAATCTGAAAGATCGTCTTGAATTTGATATGCCACGCCAGTTTCATATAGAGGTTTAAAATAATTCTTATCAAATTCATTACCGGAGAGAATTGAAGCAATTTTAATAGGAAGTGATATTAATCCTCCAGTCTTTGCTCTTGCTGTTGATTCATAGTCTTGCATTTTCATATTGAAATCCGACCTACTAAGTATTTCAACTGATTGTCCCTTTACAGTTTGTCTAATAGTTTTACTTAATTCTTCTATAGCTTTACACTTTAAATGAGAGTCAACTTTTATTTTCGAGATAACTTCAAAAGAAGCTGAAATAAAATAATCACCAAGATTTATTGCCGTATGATCACCAAATCTATTCCAAATAGTTGGTAACCCTCTTCGTAATATGTCTCTGTCTTGAAGATCGTCATGAATAAGTGAAGCATTATGAATAAATTCACAGCAAATAGCTATATCATGAGAGATTTGCTTGTTTAAACGAAAAATTTTTGATGCTAAAAGAGCTAGAACAGCTCTAAATCTTTTTCCACCTGACTTAAGTTGATATTTAGCACAATGGCCCATCCATGAATCATCACACAAAATGTCAGCCATTTTCTTGTTAAGTATTTTAAGATCTTCTTTATAATTTGAATGATTAAAAAAACTAAGATCAATATTTTTTTGGAATTTATTTAAATTTATCCAATTTTTATTAAAATTCAGATTATGAATTCTATTTTTTTTTATTCTGAAGGTGTTTGGGTTATCCATGATAATAAAAAAGGGAAACATCAAGAAGATGCCTCCCTTTAATTATATAAGCATTTAAATTGCTCTACGCTTTTGCTGATTCAGACTTTGCAGCAGCCCAAATAACAAGACCAAATGCAATTTTGTTTACAATATCAGCAAGGTTATAGATACCGTTCAAAGATGCTTCATCCGTTCCACCGGCTAAATAACCCAAGAAATACCCTATAGGGTAGATAGACCAACCAATTGATACGATCCATTTCATGGCATTATAAGCTGATTGTTGAGCTTTTGAGTTGCTAGAAGCATTAGCTTGAGCAGCTTCACCAGCGAATATTTCATAAAGTATGTAAATCCATCCAGCCATACCAACTATGAAACCAACAGTTACATTGATTGAACCGGATTCACCTAGGTAGCCTGCAATTAACATTACTAAAGTACCTAATAAAAGTCTCCAAAACATGCCAGCAGTTGCAGCTCCTACTGCCGCTAAAATTAAATAAAATTCTATCATTTGCAGTGGGACAGTTAATAACCAATCTATATATCTATAGACATTAGGGTTTTCACCGGTTTGGATCCATACTGATCTCATGTAGTAATAGTGAACAGCAGCTATTAAAGTTACTAAACCAGCAACTCTAACAGAAGTTTGCCAATGTTTTGCTACACTGTTAGCTTCTAAAAAGAAGAAAGCTGTAGATGCAACCATGGCTACCGAAATTATCCAAAAAGAAACCCCAACGAGGTCATCGGCTTTAAGCATATATTCCATATGTTTATCCTTTCGTATTAATATTAAGTTTTAAGCAAAGCGAGCTTAAAAATTAAAGTTTTACAAGTAAGATTATGAAGGCAGATATGCTATCGCCCCAGAACCTCCCCATATTAGTAATTAATAGGATGACTAAAAAATAAGTTAATTCAAGAAAAAAAAAGCAAAAATTACATAAATAATTGATTATATTGATAAAAAATTATATTAAAAAAGATAATGAGGCTAAAATAGTCGCATTTATCCTCAATTTTTTGAACCAAGATTCATGGTAATTTTTAAGAATCATTAGATCTATTATTAAACTGAAAAAAAGAGAAAAAATTAAAATAAATGTAGTGAACAATCTAAATAAATAATGATCTGAAATTAAAACTAAAAATAAAGGAATCAAAGGGATAAAAAGTAACTTTTTTTTATTTTTAAAGATCATTTTTTGCCATTGCATTCCGGATAAGAAAGATATAATTAAGCCAGTGTACAAAGATGAAATATTATCGATATCTAATGTGTCTATAGATGAAGAACTATGAAATAAGTTTTTAATAAGTGGAGTGAAATAAAATGGAATTACGCCACAGTAAGTAATTAGTATTACACTTTTCTTCAAATCTGTCATTATTATCTAGATACATTTAATATAATGTTATACTGCCTTGCTAGATTTAATTTATTGTTTATCATATACCTTTTGGAGCTTTACGCAATGATAGACGAAGAATTGAGTGATATAAAAAAATATCTTAACAAAATTTTTAAAACACAAGAATTCATTGTGAAAAAAAGAAAATCTATAGATGATTCTTGTGAAATTTATTTTGGGGATGAGTTTCTCGGGTTAATTTACAAAGAAAATGATGAGGGAGAAGAAGATTATCAATTTCATATGACAATTTTAAAACAAGATTTAGATAATTCTTGAAAACAAATAATGTTTAATTTTTTTTTATTATTAATAGCTATTCTTTATAATATGAATTTGATGGCACATCATAAAATTTACAGTCCAAGAGTAGAAGAGGGAAGACAGTCATTGGAATGGAGAGGCCACTTTAATCATGACGATAGAGTTGAATTTAATAAAGCTCATCATCATGTTTTTGAAACAGAATATTCATGGACCCACTTTTGGCAATCAGAATTGGAATTTCACGTTTCTGATAAAGAAGAAACACCTTTAGATTGGGAAAAAACAGAGTTTCAAAACCAAATACAAGTTTTTGACTATTACAATTTTGCCGGGGCTCTTTATTTTTCTTATAATTTTGTTTCCGAACAGGACCAAGCTGATGAAATTGAATACAAATATTTAAATGAATTAAACAACGATTATTTAAGTTGGATTATAAACTTTATATTTGAAAAAGGAGTTGGCAGCAAAGCATCAGGTTCAACAACTTTTGACGTAAGTAATCAATTCATGTTAAAAAATATTTTTTCAAGTGATCTAAATGCAGGTGTTGTTGGTTTTAGTAGTTTTGGAGAGATATCTCAATTTAATACTTTTGGTTTACAAGAACATTTATACGGACTTCAATGCGAAACTGAACTTAAATTAGATGATCTTGAATATGAAATATCTCTGGCCTATCTTCATGGTCTAACCGACGCATCAACTAACCATATGTTTCTTTGGAATTTAGAACTGGAATTTTAGTTTTAATAACCTAGATCTTTTAATTTTTTGAGATAGCTTTCTTCACTTATGAGCCCTCTCTCTCTCATACTTTCTAGAGATTTCAGCGTAAGTTGGTTATTATTAGATCTTTGATTTTGAATAACAGGACTTTGCTTATAATTAGGATACGGATATGGAGGTGGATAATTATAATATGGATTCTGATTATTCATATTATAAGGATTTGCTCTGTAGTTAGGTGGAAGTTGGTAGTTACCATATCTTTGTTGATTTGGATTTCTAAGAGCATTCAACTCATTTCTTAAATTTTTCACCTCATCTCTTAGACCTTGAACACCAATGTTCGATTGCAATGCTACTGTTTGTTCTTGTCTACTTAGAAAATTTCTTGCTTTCAGTGCTTTTGGTGAGAAAACCAACCAATCCTTGCGAGTTTTTGCCTTGACTGGTCTGAACACTCCTGAATTTGGTAAAGCACTTAATCTATGTTTATTTTTTATTGTTTGAAACCTTGAGCCTGGTGCATAAGGATTAGATTTTAAGTCAGGGTTTATACCCGCGGAGAGCATTGGATCCGTCTCGGACATATTTCCTTTCCTAAGAATTGAACCAAATATTAAGTTAAGACCTGATTTATTATAAAATATTCTTCCTGAAGTAACCCTGTTTGATGACATTCCTTTTTGTTTATACCAACCTTCAAGTGTGAAAACTACATCTTGATCAGAATTAGCTTCAAAAAGTGCTTCACTTATTGCTATTGCGTAATCGGATACTCTGTTATTTGGAAAGAGCGGTTGGGGCTTTGAGCCAAAAGTTGTTATAACAAGTTTCAAAGCTCCTTCGATTTGTTGGGAATCAATTTTAATTGGATGTATGTTTTTGGTTCTTTTATCTTCGACATCAAGTTGAACTCTTTGATAACCACTTTTGTAGTAATATTTATTATCTTCAAAAAGTCCTGAAATATTTGAGCACCCAAATAGCAGAAGAGATATAAATAATATAAAATAAATTCTCATAAAAGTTTAAAGTTGATCCTACACGCTTTAATAGAATTTTTAAACAAAAAAAAAGGAGAACTAAGTTCTCCTTTTTTAATACTAATAGATTAGTTGACTTAACTTCTACCAGAAGAAGAACGCACCAACTCCACCAAAGGAATCTTCTTGTTCTTCATCAGCGAGATACCAAGTTTTCTCAGTGAACCCGCCTTCAGCAATTAGCCTGAAGTTATCAGTAACGTTGTGCCAAATCATACCTGAATGCATTGTTTGACCATTCATTACACCACGAGCTTGCATGTCGTTACCAGTTTTTTTCATGAAGTTACCACCGTATGAGTAACCAACTGAAGTACCTTGACCAAAATCAAATGTACCTTGAAGGTAACCACCATAAGATTTTCTTTCTTTACCAACATCATCTAATGCGCCGTTACCAGCTGCACCAGTTGCGTGTTGACCACGGATACCCATTGCATTACCCCAGAAACCTGTGGCTACAAGAGAGAACCCTTCATATGAAAGTTTTGTACCAAAACCAACACCAGCTGAGTCAACATCAGTGTCGATATTTGCAACATTTGCGTCAGCAGTACCATCTGCTTCATTGAAGTTAGTGAATGTAGCAGCTTCGCTTTCGTTTCTTTCAGTATTTTGATAACTACCGTCAACCCATAGATTAACGCCAACACCAGTTTGTAAGAAATCTCCATTCCAAGTTAATTGTGCTTCAACTCTTGGAGAAGATTTATCTGTTGCCGAAAAAGTAGTTGTATCAGCGTGGATATCATCAGGATCAAATAGTGCCACTTTAGCATTAAAGCCATTACCTAGATCAGGCAATGTCCATGCAATTTGTGGTTTAAAGTCTGTATATAAATAACCAAGACCAATTCTACCTAATGTAGTGTTAGAGTTACCTGCAGAAGCTGCAGCACCAACACCGAACAATAACATATCATTTAGGATAGCAGAGCTTTGGTGAATACCCAAACTTCTACCAACTAAAACAGAACCAAAGAAACCAGCTATTGAACCACTTGTTTCACGAAGGTTAATCTGACCGTTACCTAGTGAGTTTTCCCCACCATTCATGTGTGTGTACAAACCTAATCTTGCTGACATGTCCAAGCCGTTAGCTGTAGGAGCTTTTAAAGTCATACCCCATACATTTGGTAGTAGACCTGTAACGATACTAGTATCATCATTACCACCCATTACGCCGCCATACGTATCAAAAGCAACGTTTTCAGCGCCACCACTTGTGTCAGGAACATTAGATACACTGTTTTTCATGATAAATGCGTTTGCTGCGCCATCAAAAGATACTTCCCAGCCTTCTTGACTCATCAAAAGTATTTTAGAGTCGACTGAAGTGGAAGCTAAAGCCATGACAGCAGGAATTGCAGCTATTGCAATTTTTTTTGAAATCTTCATATATTTCCTTCCTTATTTGTTAATATAATGAATTTATAAAAATAGTATTACACTATCTATTATCTATTAAAACTTAATACTGTTAAATTTCACATTTTTTGACTTATTGTTGTATTATTGCAACAATGCATTATTTCAAAATAAAGTTTACCGGTAT
>MDTB01225616.1_pt1 | contig 41775 bp, 37 predicted proteins | sample 811161 | NCBI WGS metagenome assembly MDTB01 (sample SAMN05326650, study PRJNA326480) | marine metagenome | isolation source: seawater | place: Mediterranean Sea | collected 2009 | reverse complement strand
ATGATCCTAATACTGCTGTTTTAGGAGCAAATGTTCTTTATACAGATGTTTGGTCATCCATGGGAGAAGAAAATCAAATGGAAGAGAAAGATAAATTATTTAATGGATTTACTCTTGATAATGATTTAGTAAGCAAAGCTGATAAAGATGCAATAATTCTTCATTGCCTCCCTGCTTATAGATCTAAGGAGATAATTGATGAGGTTTTTGAAAGTAAGAATAGTAGAATTTTTGATCAAGCTGAAAATAGATTACACGTTCAACAAGCACTTTTATCCTGTCTTCTATACTAGAGATACTTGCAAAATAATTAATAAAAGGGTACAAATGTATTAGAGTACATTTGTTTTATGGCAACTTCTCCTGACGATAATCTTACAAAGGCTCAAAAAGAGCTTTATGGATGGATAAAAGACTATATAAAAGATTTTCAACATAGTCCATCAATAAGGCAAATGATGAAAGCTATGTCTCTAAAATCCCCAGCCCCAATCCAAAGTCGATTAAAGCACTTGCAAGAAAAAGGCTATATTTCTTGGCAGGAAGGCAAGGCAAGAACACTTCAAGTAGCATCTGATTTTATAAATGGAATTCCAGTTTTAGGATCTATTGCTGCGGGAGGACTAGTTGAAACATTTTCAGATGTCAGCGAGAAATTAGATTTGTCAGAAGTTCTGCAAAAAAAAGGTATTTTTGCTTTAACAGTCAATGGTGATTCTATGGTTGATGCTTACATTGCTGATAGTGATATGGTTCTTATGGAACCAATTGATAGCAAATACTCTATCAGAAATGGAGATATTGTCAGTGCAATGGTTCCAGGATTAGGTACAACATTAAAGTATTTCTTCAAAAGAGGTAATAAAATTAGTTTGGAGGCTGCAAATATTAAATATGATCCAATTGTTTTAGATTTAGATCAAGTTACAATTCAAGGAAGACTTCTTGCAGTTTGGAGAAAGGTATAAAATTAAATCTCTTATTAAAAAATAGTTTTAGGTTCAAAATTAAACCATCCTAAAACTTTATCTCCATAAATTTTTGTGTAATTATTTATAATAATTATTTCTTTCTTTGTTATTTCTCCTAAGGAAACTAAGAAGATTAAATTGTCTGTTTCTTCAAGATCATATTTACTATTAAATTTTATTTTTTTATACACAAATTGTGCTGTGTTAGTTAATTTAATTTCATCAGGATTAAACGAACTAGAAAAATTATTTGAGAAATCTAATAAAATAAATCTTTCATTCTCAATATTTTTGTTATCAATCGCCATCCTTTTTTGAATTACGCCTTGGATTAATTTTGTGGTTATGTCTTTTGTATTTAAATAAAGATTATCAAGAAAATTGCTTATAATTTTATCTCTAAGATCTTCAAATTCATAAATTATTCCCGATCTCCTTTCTTTAATATATAAGAATATAGAGGATAGAGTAAATGCAATAGTAAAGGAAAATAGAATTGATATACTTTTTGAAGGGGATACTCTACCGTCATTAATAGTTGGAAGAGAAATCAATTCCCATGGATCATTTTGCTTAGCGTTTTCTAATTTGGTTGTTAATAGATTTTTTTCAACTCGATCTAGGAATGCCTCATCCCTTTCTGCAATCCTTTTTAGTTCTTTAAACTTGATCAGAATTTCATTAGGTCTTTTTAAAGCAACTTTTAAAGTGTCAATTTTGTTAGAGAGGATTTGAAGAACTTTTGAATTCGGTTTTAACTTCGAAGAAAGAATTACATATTCTGATTCATAAAGTTCTAAGGTTTTAAATTGTTTATTAAATCGTTGACCTGCTTTTTCTTTTCTAGAATTTATATTTAATTGGTTAAAAAGTCTTTCTTCTAATTCGAATTCTCCAGTAAAACTTGAATCTTGCAGAGAAGATTGGCTATCAATATTTACAAACCCATCAATATCTCCTAACCCATTATTAATAGCAAACTTGTTTGATTCTTTAAGTGATTTTTTTGATTTTGAATATAATTCATCTCTTTGTTTAGTTAGATAAATTTTTCTTTTTAAGAAAGCTTCTACCTTAATATTCCTTGAATAATTTTGATATTTTTCACTTATTAAATTAAGAACTTTAATGATTAAAGTTTTATCGGAATCTTTAAATTCAATTTTTAAAACATCTGTTCCTCGTTCAAAATCTATCTTTAATGTATCCTTAAGCCAACCTTTATAACTTAAGTTTTCTTTTTTTTCACCTCTTTTTATATAGTTAGTTTTAGCAAAGTTAAAGACTGGTTTAAGTACTGATGGACTTTGTAATATAAATTTCTGCGTTTTGTTATTACTATCTTGCTCTAGATTTAAATTTAAAAGTAAGCTTTCATTATTTAAAGTTGAAGACCCTTTTTTCTCACTAGTTACAATTTCAAAACTACCTTTATAAATCGGCTTTTCTATGTATGAGTAAATTAAACCAATAGCAGTAGATATTATTGTTACCACACTAAAAAATACTTTATTTCTAAAGAAAAATTTTAGAAGATAACTTAGATCAATTTCTTCAACATTATTATCAGATCTTGCAATATTATATTCCTGATTTTTCATTTTTAATTAAAGATACTGTAAAGTCCATATCCACTAAGAACTGGACTAGCAACTTCCCCTATGATTTCTGTGGTTTTCCCTAATAAAGTTTTTTGTAAATTTATTATATCTCCATTCATTAGAATTGGATTCTCCAGAGAATTAGATGGCGCTTCTTCATTATATCTGAATCTATTTTTGAGAATGGAACCATCACTCTTAAATCTGAAAAATTCTATATTACCGGTCCATAATTTTTTCCCTCCATTTGAAGCTATTGCTTGTACTAATGTTGTGCCCTTAGCTAATTTTGATTCGCCAGTATTCTTTATATTTCCGGTAATATATACAGTAATCACATTAGGGTTTAAGTTGCTTTTGTTTATAGCTAGTACCTGATCTTTTAAGATTTTTTTGCTCTTTGGAATAACTATACTATCTCCATCAAGTAAATTGATGTTTTGAGACTGATCTCCTTCGAGAACAAGGTCGAGTAGATTTAAAGTTGACTGAATTTCCCCCCCTCCTTGAGATTTTGAATTAATGCGGATAACTTTTATATTCGCTAGATCAGCGTTATTAGTAACTCCATTTGCCTCTTTGATAGCATTAAATAATTTAGGTGATGATATGATTTGTTGAACATTGTTCATTTTCTCACCTATGATATTCGGGCCTTGAAGACGATATAGACCAGGACTATTAACTTCGCCAGAAATATAAATAGAAATATCTCTGTATCTAAATACTTGAATATTTAAATCTGGATCAATTATAAATTCCTGATATGTTTCATTAAGTTTTTTTGTCAACTCACCTAAGGTTAAACCTGAAGCATTTATTTTATTTATTTCAGGAAGATTTAAGTTCCCCTCTGGATCAATTAAGTATTGATTATCAAAAATTTCTAAGCCTGGAAAAATTATTGTTACGATGTCTCCAGGTCCTAGTAAATATTGACTTTTAAAAGGTATTTTTTCTTGGATCATTTTTGATAATATTGAATCATTTACTTCATTTTTTTCTGCAAAATAAGGATTTAAAGGTAATAAAGGTATCAATAGAAGGATAAATCTGAATTTGTGGAATCTTTTAAATATTTTCATCCTTCTGCTATATTGCTTCATTTATAATTTTATAAAATAACATAATTTGATTTTAGAACAAAGTTTCTAGAATAATAAATCATTTCTCTTTTTTCGATTTTAACTTACTATTAAAATATGGGGCCATAGCTCAGCTGGTAGAGCACCTGCATGGCATGCAGGGGGTCAGCGGTTCGAGTCCGCTTGGCTCCATCAGGATTTGCGCTATTTACACCAAATAGTCTTAATGATTTTACACCATTTTACATGGTGTATTTTTATGTCTGAATATGTATTAATATACGTTTTCTGCGAGCAAAGCTGCGACTGAATAACATAATAGTACATTTGTACTTGTTTGGACGAATCGTCCAAATCTCGGGACATAAATCACTAGAAATCTAGAAAAATGATAATAATTGGATATCTTTTTAGATAAAGGCTTAAATGGAAGAAACTATTGAAAAATCTTTTAATGATCTTCAAGTGCATAAATCATTAATTAAAGATTCATCATTCAATTCAAGTATTGAGTTTTTAGAAAATGAAATTAAGATTGTAAATTCTTCAATAAATCAAGTTGGAATTTCTATATCTAAAATTGCAAAATCTCTTTTCGAAATAAAGAAACTTATTAAAAATAATTATTGGGTTAAATTAACTGACTCAGGCATTTTTAATTTTAGTGGAAGAGTTTGTAGAGATTTAGCTTTAGCTCATGAAAAATGGTTATTTAATGCAAAAATACCTGAGTATGTTTTAGCTGAAGTTTCGCCTAGAACTTTAGCTAAAATTGGTAACATTGATTTAAAAAAAAGAATTAATATTATTAAAATTTTGAAAGAAGGAAATTGTATTACTGAAGCTAGATTAAATAATCTTATTACTACTAAAAAAGATTTGCAATTTGACTATAATAATGAAATAAAAAAAGCTATTGATATATGTAATTCACTAACTCAAACTGAAAAACTATCTCATTTTCAAACAATAATGATAATTAATGTTAAGCAAAAGGAAGAAATAAAAAATCTAAAAAAAACTATATTTGAATTAAAGCGTATAAAAAGTGTTACTTAAAATTTATATTGTTTTTTCTGGGATCTATCCTGCGATTTTAATAACTAAATTTATTAAAACCTAGTTATAGATAGATTAGGCATGAGCATGGTATTCAGGGTTTCAGCGGTTAGATTCCGCTTGGCTCAATTTATTTTCTCATATTTCTTATTTTGATAAAGGATAGGTCTTTTATCATTTTTCCTATCATAAGGTTTGCAACTTTTTGCTGAATTTTATTAGAAGGTAATTGCCATTATAAATACCTCATAAAATTAATATTTTTGTGTTTGATAGTAAGTTTTAAATATCTTTTTTTTTTTACACTTTGAAAATACTAACCTTCATCTCATAAATCAAAATTCACTTAAAATCAAGTTTTTTATCTTTTTATAAAATTCAAAATTTCGGGAATTCTTTTTTTAACAAACTTTTCTATAGTAAGATCTATTTTTTGCTTATTTTTAATTAATTTTGATGCTTGAATAGCAATTTAATTTATTTTCTAAGGTTTTTTTATTAGTGTACAAAAATTTAATTATCGTTGTAGAATTGTTTAATTAGATAGATTAGTTTATTGGAAAGTATTAATGAACTAAAAAATGAAATTCTCAAATTAACAAGAGACTATTCAAAGAAAGTTCATACTCAATTTAGACCTGATGGTGATGATTTACGCTCAAAGTGGGAAAAAGGCATGCCTATTCCTTATGCAGGGAGGGTTTTTACTGAAGATGAAGTAGCTGCTGCAGTTTCCTCAACTTTAGATTTTTGGCTAACTCTTGGACCTGAAGGTCAATGTATGGAAAAGGAAATATCAGAATTTTTAGGAGTTAAAAAATGTTTATTAGTTAACTCTGGTTCTAGTGCAAATTTAGTAGCCATTTCAGCATTAACCTCTTATAAATTAGGGAATAAAAAAATAAATCCTGGCGATGAAGTAATTACTGTAGCAGCAGGATTTCCTACAACGGTAGCACCAATAGTTCAAGTAGGTGCGATACCTGTATTCATTGATGCTGATACAATAACGGGGAACGCTAACTGTAATCAATTAGAGAAAGCTTATAACCCAGAAAAAACCAAAGCTGTAATGATGGCTCATGCTCTTGGCAATCCCTTTGACTTGAGCAAAACATTAGAGTTTTGTAAAAAATATGATCTTTGGCTAATAGAAGATAATTGTGATGCGCTTGGATGCAGCTATTCAATGCCAAAAAGCCTTGCAAATAGCTTAGGATTTTTCAAAAATAGTCCTGGATTAGATAATGGCCCTGATAAGGTTATTAGATGGACTGGCACATGGGGAGATATTAGTACTCAAAGTTTTTATCCTCCCCATCACCTAACTATGGGAGAGGGGGGTGCAGTTAATATTGTAAACAGTAAAAAGCTAGCAGTCATTGCCGAAAGTTTTAGAGATTGGGGAAGAGATTGTTGGTGTCCCAGTGGTGTAGACAATACATGTAATAAAAGATTTGATTGGCAATTAGGAGATCTCCCAAAGGGGTATGATCATAAATATACATACAGCCATTTAGGTTTTAATTTAAAACCATTAGATATACAAGCTTCAATAGGTAGAGTTCAGCTTAAAAGACTTCCTGAATTTATTGAAAAAAGAAAACAAAATTGGAATTACTTAAGATCTGGTTTATCAAAGTCCGAGAAATTTTTAGAATTTGCTTTACCAACTCATGCAACAGGATGGGATAAATTCAACGGATTCTCTTGGGATAATACAAACTGTCATACTGATTGTTCATGGTTCGGATTTAAAATCTCAACTAAAAAGGAATCTCCTTTTACTAGAACAGAATTAGCAAAAGAATTAGACAATAATAAAATTGGCAATAGAATGTTATTTGGAGGAAATTTAATAAGGCAACCAGCATTTATAGAACTTCAAAAATCTAATCCAAATGCTTACAAGATAGCTGTAGAGACAATAGGTTCAGATGAGATTATGGATAATACACTTTTTCTTGGAACATTCCCTGGGTTAACTAAATCAATGATGGATTTCGAAATAGAAATAATAAATAATTTTGTGGCAAAATTTTTATAATACGTAATTTTTTAATAAATTCTGTTTTTTTAAATACCTTTAAAATAATTAATCAACTTGATTGTAGAGTAATTTGCTTAAAAGATTTTAATTATATATTATACAAATCTAAAATATTCAAATTTAATAGTGAAGATTTTTATATAGTAATAGTGCAAATTAAGTCAATAAAAATTTTATTATTGGGCTAAGCATCCATTAGCTAGATGTTTTAATATGCTTTACGATATTAAAATTTTTGAAACATTAAAGAAAATTTCGTAAGTTTTTTTAGAAACTAACACTTCGCATGATTTTAAAATAGTTATTTTTTAATCTTAGATATAAATTTAAAAAAAGAATCCATAATCTTTTTCTAAATGACGCATCGAGAAAATTAATACTGTTGAATAATGCCAATAACTATTTCAATATTATAAATTTTCTTCTCTAAATATGGATTGATTTTGTTTGTCTATTTTTACTTACTTTTATCAGATTTTTTAATAGTATATCTATAAGACTAAAAACATAACTACTTATCATTTTGATCAGAAATTTTTTTTATAATGATTAAAAATAATGCTGAAAAAAATTTAAATAAGATACTAAAAAATATAAATCACTTTTTTTGCATCTCTCATTTTAATGGAGACATTTCATGGGTGAAAAATATTAAAAATAAAAACTACATTATTTATAATAAAAGCGGCAAGGATATTAATCATATTACTGATAACTATATTTCTATAAAAAATGTTGGTTATAACATCTATAGTTATTTGAAATTTATCATTTCTAATTACGATGATTTGCCCAAAGTGACTGTATTTTGTAAAGACAACATTTTTACTAGGCACATTAGTACTGAAATGTTTTTAAAGTTGATTAAAAGGAAATGTTTTACAAATCTAGAAATAGCAAAACAAAATATTTTCCCAATTAATTTAAACGTATCAGATAATAGTTATGTTGAAATAAATAATAGTTGGTATAAATTTGATTTACCAAGAAAATACTTTTCTGAATATAATGATTTTTACTCTTTTGTATTTAAATGTGATAATTTCCCAGATTTTATAAGATTTTCTCCAGGTGCAAACTTCATTGTTCCTAAAGAAAATATTCTTTTAAGAAGTAAAAAATTCTATGAAAATCTTATTATGTTTATTGATTATTCAAAGTTATCATGCGAATCTCATTTTTTAGAAAGAAGTTTAGTAACAATCCTAAACTCCAATGTAGAAAGCTCATATTCTATGGATCATGAAATAACTAAAAGTGATTTAATTCTGTTGGAGAAATGCTGTAAATCAAAAATTTTAAAAGAATATAAAGTTTTTAGAAAATTTAAAAACTTCATTATTACTAAACTTATGAACTTGCTTTATAAAATTATGAAATTTTAAGATTTTATATTTTTAGTACTATAAATTTAATTTTCTTTAATTTTAATATTTATACTTGTTTTTTATAAAAGAATTGAGAAATTGAGTATTTATATTTTCAGGGTAGTAATCCAATGAAGAATCTACGGCTTTGTTACTTATAAGGTTGAATTTATTATTATTTTGAATTAAATCTAAGATAAGATTTTTAATAAAATCAAAATCTTCTCTAGGACATAAAAAGCCATTTTTATTATTATTAATTATGTCTTTAGGTCCATCTAAGTCGTTATATGCGATAGGAATGACCCCAAAGCTCATTGCTTCTAACAAAGCCATAGGCAAAGCTTCTGAAAGAGAAGTCATAATTATAAAATCAGCAGATGAATAGACATGAGCTATATCTGATGCAAAGGCATTAAAAGTAAGATTCTCAAGATTTAATTTTCTAGATTCTTTAATTAGAAATTCTCTTAATGGTCCATCACCATAAATATTAAATTTTACATTATAAATTTCATTAAATAATGATGCAATCTTGAGAACATCCAAAAAATTTTTTACTTCTTCTAATCTACCTATAGATATAATATTGAATACTTTTTTAGGAGGATTTATATTCACCTTGTATTTAAATTGATTTTGCGAATTAAAAATGGTTATTGGGTTTGGAATATATTTAGATTTAATTCCAATTTTTTTGTACTCAGATTGAGAATATTTGTTTATAACGTGAACGGATTTAATCCTTTTCAAGAAGAAGCGTCTTACGAATCTAACAGGAATGCCAGCGGTATCAAAACTTAAGTGCTCCGAATAAGTCAAGAAAGGTAAAATCCTGGGGGAAATGATCCACAAAAAAGGTATTATTCCTGCGTAATATATTATTATGGGAGATTTATTAGGTTGTTTAATATTATAAAAAAGTCTTTTAATTAATAATGGTGTAAATAACCAAGTAACCAATCTTGTGAATTTAATCTTCGAAAGATAAATAAATTTAACTTTTGGATCTACGTAATAAAAGGGTTTTTTATGACTTTGGAAGAAGGAAATTATTTTGACATCCACGTTATTTTTTATAAGGTAATTGGCAAAACTTGTTGCTACTCTTTCTATTCCACCCTTTAATGTAACGTCGAGGAGTACAAGATAGATCACTATCTTTTCAAAAATAAAAATTTAATTATATCTTATATAGTATGCCCAAATAAGATAAGTAATATTATTATAAATTTCAAATTAATTGAAATCTTTACGGTTACTTGGTCATAAGATTTTACTTATCATATTTCTTATTAAAATTATCCTTTTTAATTAGTTTGTTTTTTGAGATGCAAACTATTATCATTTTGCTTAGATATATTTTTTAGGTTTAAACTATATCGCTAAAAATTTTTTAATTGTTTATTTATTTCCTGATTTAAATATTAATTTTTCATCTTTTCTTTTAATAAATTTCAAGGATTAGACTTGTAAATGAAAAGAGTATGAGAGTATGATTTTAAGGATTAATATACCTTTAATAGTAAACAGTTAATATTAGTCAAATGAAAAATAATCTTATTATTGGAGGAAGTGGTTTAATTGGCAAAGCCCTCTTCAAATATTTAAAAAAAAAGGACTTAGCCTGTTTAGCAACAAGCACTATGGGGGATAAAGAGTTAATTAAATTTGATCTTAAAACCCCAGAAGATATAAAAGATTTAGAATTGGATAAAATAGGAACGGTTTATATTACGGCTGCAATTTCATCGCCTGATATTTGTAATACAAAATTTGATTATGCTTGGTCAGTTAATGTTGAGGGTACTTCTAAACTAATTGAAATTCTTTTGAAAAAAGAAATTAAGATTATTTTTTTATCAACTGATACTGTTTATGGCGATCATAGGAAACCTTTTGATGAAACAATGGATGTAAATCCTATTGGTAAATATGGATTCATGAAGAATCATATTGAAAAATTGTTTTTGGGACATAAGAACTTTAAAAGTGTAAGGTTATCTTATGTTTTCTCAAGAAATGATAATTTTACTTATTATTTATCGAGCTGCTTTTGTAATAATAGGGAAGCAGAAATTTTTCATCCTTTTTTCAGATCAATTATATATTTAGATGATGTTATTGAAGGTTTAGTAAATATTTCAGAAAATTGGAGAGAAATAGAAAACAATATAATTAATTTTGGTGGACCTAATTTAGTGTCTCGTTTGGAATTGGCCTTTTTACTGAATAGTGTTATTTTTAAATCTCTTAGATATAAAGAGACTTTACCAAATAAATCATTTTTTATTAATAGACCAAAGTTTATTGCCATGGAATCTCCTATATTAAAAAAGATACTTAAAAGAGATTTGATTAATCTAAATGAAGCTATAAACAAAGAATTCAAAAATTTTAATAAAAAAAATTATATATTATGAATAAAAATTCAATCTTAATAACTGGATTTACAGGTCAAGTTGGATCACAAATGGTTGACTTTATATTAGAAAATACTGATTTGAATGTAATTGGGATGATGAGGTGGCAAGAACCTCTTGATAATATTTATCACTTAACTGAGAGGATTAATAAAAAAGATAGGATAAAAATTTTTTATGCTGATTTGAATGATTATTCATCAATTCAAAGACTAATAACAGAATATAAACCAAAATTCATTTCTCATTTGGCAGCTCAGTCATATCCTAAAACTTCTTTTGATATTCCCATTGAAACCTTGCAGACTAATATTATAGGTACTGCAAATCTTCTTGAAGCGATAAAAACTCAAAAAGAAATAAATAATTATAGTCCAGTTATTCACGTATGTTCTTCAAGTGAAGTTTATGGAAAAAGTAAGAAAGGTATTCAATTAGATGAAGAAACTACTTTTCATGGTGCAAGTCCATATAGCATTAGTAAAATAGGTACTGATTTTCTTGGAAGATTTTACGGCGAAGCTTATTCTTTGAAAACCTTTGTCACTAGAATGGGAACCCACTCTGGACCAAGAAGAAGTGATGTTTTTTTTGAGAGTACGGTAGCAAAACAAATCGCATTAATTGAAGCTGAATTGCAAGAGCCAATTATAAAAGTAGGCAACTTATCTAGTACAAGAACTTTTCAAGATGTACGAGATGCTGTAAAAGCATATTTTTTATTAATGAAAGAGTCAGAAAAAGGTAATCTCAAGAATGGCGACTACTTTAATATTGCAGGTACAGAAGCTTTTAAGTTGAATGAAGTAATAGATATTCTTTTACAAATGAGTACTCGAAATGACATTAAAGTTATTTCTGTTAAAGATAGGTTAAGACCAATTGATGCAGATTACCAGATGTTTGATAATTCAAAAATTTTTTCTACAATAAACTGGAAGCCTGAAATTAAAGCTAGAGATATGTTTCAAGATTTGCTAAACCATTGGCGTAATGAAATTTCAAACAATAGGGTTCCTTTAGATAGATAATTTGAGAGATTAATTTTGATTTTAGAAATATTATCCTGTAGCTCCTAAATTCCATACATTTATTCCAAATTCCCTTGCTTTTTCAACATTTGTAATTCTCCTTAAATCAAAAAGCCATGCAGGGAATCGCATGACTTGTGATAACTTTTCCCAATCTAAAGTCCTGAATTCTTCCCATTCGGTAATTATTATAATTGCATCAGAATTATAAGCGGCATCTTCTATCGAATCACATGATATCCAAGATCCTTCCTTAGATTTATAATTATGGCTGCACCCTAAATCAGTACTTATTTGAAAACTAGAAACTTTTGGATCATAAATACTCAAGTGAGCACCCTCTTCCAGAAGATCTTTGCAAATATTAATTGCAGGAGATTCCCTTGTATCGTTTGTCTCTGCTTTAAAAGCAAAACCTAAAATTGCAATCTTTTTTTCATAGAGTGTTCCAAAAAGATTTTTGATTATAATTTTACTTATCCTTCGATTTTGCCATTTATTTAAATCGAGGACTTGTTGCCAATATTTTGCTAATTCATTTAAACCATAATAATTAGCAATATAAACTAAGTTTAAAATATCTTTCTTAAAACAACTCCCACCAAAGCCTGGACCAGGTTTTAGAAACTTTGATCCAATTCTATTATCCATTCCTATAGCCTTAGAAACTTCGCCAATATCTGCTCCAGTTGCCTCGCATAATGCTGAGATAGAGTTTATTGAACTAATCCTTTGAGCAAGAAATGCATTAGCCGCAAGTTTTGATAGCTCAGAACTCCATAAATTAGTTTTAATTATTTTTTCTTTTGCAACCCAATTCAGATAGATACTTTCTAGAGCGCTTATAGCATCATCGTTATCCCCACCTATAAGAACTCTGTCAGGATATATAAGATCATTTATAGCACTTCCTTCGGCTAAAAATTCTGGGTTAGAGAGAACATAGAAATTTGATTGTTGATTATCTTTTTTATCATTTTCTGTATTAAGTATTTTTTGAATGGTTTCGGCGGTTTTGACTGGAAGAGTGCTCTTCTCTACAACAATTGAATTACCCCTAGCGTATTTCGCTACTTGTCTTGCAGATTTTTCAATCCATTTGAGGTCACTTGCTTGACCGGCGCCTATGCCTTTAGTTTTTGTTGGGGTATTAACAGATAAAAAAATCATATCTGCATCTGAAATAGCCCTCTCTACATCTGTAGAGAAATGGAGATTTTCCCCTCTACATCTTTCGATAATGTTTTCTAGGCCTGGTTCATAAATTGGTAAATTGGATAAATTAGAATCATTCCAGTCTTTTATTCTTTTTTCATTGATATCTACTACATGAACTTGAATATCCGGACAATTATCTGCAATAACAGCCATTGTGGGACCTCCAACATATCCAGCCCCAATACAGCAGATTGTTTTTACTACAAGTTTCATTTAGTAATTCCTCTAAAGTATAAAATTGTTTTTTCCAATCCTGAATCTAGATCTACACTAGGCTCCCACATTAACTTATTTTTTGCTAAATCAATTTGTGGTTTTCTTTGCTTAGGATCATCTTTTGGTAAAGGTGTATAAATAATATTAAGATTGTCATTTATTTTTTGTCTGATGAGTTCTGCTAAGCTCTTAATTTTAATTTCTTCTGGATTGCCAAGATTTACAGGCAAGTGGTAATCACTATTCATTAATTTTATAAGTCCTTCAATGAGGTCATCCACATAGCAAAAAGATCTTGTTTGAGAACCGTCTCCATTAACAGTTAGAGAATTATCTTTTAGAGCTTGAAAAATAAAATTGCTGATTACTCTTCCATCATTGGGCAGCATGTTAGGGCCATATGTATTAAAAATTCTTGCTATTCTTACATCTACATTGTGCATTCTATGGTAATCAGAACAAAGAGTCTCTGCAATTCTTTTACCCTCATCGTAACAACTTCTTATACCTACAGTATTTACACACCCTTTATAAGACTCTGATTGTGGATTAATTTCTGGATCTCCGTAAACTTCACTTGTACTTGCTAATAATATTCTGGCTTTTACCCTGTTGGCCAGACCAAGCATGTTGTAAGTACCCAAGAAACTTGTTTTTGCAGTTTTAATAGGGTTGAGTTGATAATGTATAGGCGAAGCTGGGCAGGCTAAATGCCAAATTCTATCAACTTCCAATTTAATTGGCTCTGTTACATCATGTCTTATAACTTCTAATAGTGGATTATCTAAAAAATCAGTTAAATTTGATTTTTTCCCAGTAAAGAAATTGTCTATTGAAATAACTTCTTCTTTATTTGCTAATAATTTTTTTACTAGATGCGAACCTAAGAAGCCAGCTCCACCAGTAACTAAATTCCTCAAAAAACTAAAATGGAAATATTTAAAATAATAAACTATTATTGTCATCAATTAAGGAAAAAAAATCATTCATGAAAATATTCGTAACCGGAGGTACTGGGTTTATTGGGTCTCATGTTATTAAATATTTAGCAAATACAAATTATCAAATTATTGCTTTAAGAAGGCCTGGCTCAAAATTTAGAATTCGATCAGTTAACTCACCTTCTTGGATAGAAAAAGAAATTAATGAGATTAATATAAGTGACTTGAAAGGTATTGATTCCATCATACACCTTGCAACAGCTGGTGTTAGCCCCCAGAAGGCTAGTTGGGAGGAATTAACTGAAGTAAATGTAAATTTTGGTATTAAACTTATTGAATTAGCTAAAAATGCTGGTGTTAGAAGATTTATAACTTCTGGAACTTGTATGGAATATGGTAATGAACATAATTATGAAAGAATTCCTCCTAATGCATCGCTAAATCCAAATAATCCATATGCTGCTAGCAAGGCAGCAGGCTTTCAAATTTTAAATGCATTTGCTAGAGAGGAAAATATCGAACTATTTTATGGAAGAATTTTTACTGCATTTGGTGAGGGTCAATTTAAGAAAAACTTATGGCCTTCGCTTAAAAATGCTGCTTATAAAGGTATTGATTTTGAAATTAATTCGGCGAATCAAATCAGAGATTTCATATCTGTAGAGCTTGTTGCCTCTCATATATGTAAAGCTTTAATAAGGGATGATATACAAATTAATAATCCTAAAGTTGTAAATATTGGAAGTGGAATTCCTATGAATGTTTATCAATTTGCTTTTAAGGAATGGAGTAAATTTAATGCTAATGGGAAATTAAAAGTTAAAGATAGCTTTGATGAGCCTTCATACAATAATATGGTTGCAGATATAAAAGGACTAAATTTTTAGGTTGGTCAAATGAAAATTTTAATAACTGGTGGTTGTGGATTTTTAGGATCTAACTTAGCCTCTCATTTTTTAAAAAAAGATTATGAAGTTATAGTGATTGACTTGCTTTTAAGAGATGGTGGTAAAAATAATCTTGAATGGCTTAGGAAAAATTCAAAACTAAACCAGTTTTATTTTTATAAGAATGATATTGCTGATATTGATATTGTTGAAGAAATATTTAAAAAGCATAAACCCTTTGATTATATTTGCCATGTTGCGGGACAAGTAGCAATGACAACTTCGATAAAAAATCCTAGAAAAGATTTATATAGTAACTTAATTGGAACTTTTAATATTCTTGAATCAACAAGAAAGTTTTCAGATAAATCACTTCTAGCCTTTAGCAGTACAAACAAAGTTTATGGTGACTTAGAGTGGATAAGAAAAATTGAAAAAAAATTTAGATATTTTAATCCAGATTACCCTAATGGCTTTAATGAAAAAACTCCTTTAGATTTTTCAACGCCTTATGGTTGCTCAAAAGGAGCTGCAGAAATGTATATAAAAGATTGGTCTCGTGTTTTTGGTTTAAAAACAGTTGTATTTAGACACTCATCTATTTATGGTGATAGACAGTTTTCTACTTATGACCAAGGTTGGGTTGGATGGTTCTGTAGATCAGCTCTTGAACAAAAATCTCAATTTTCAAAGAAGTTGGAAGTTACTCCCTTCACAATATCTGGAACTGGTAAGCAAGTAAGAGATTTACTTCATGTGAAAGATGCAGTTTCTCTTTATGATGATTTCTACTGTAATCCCTCAAAAGCAATAGGCGAAGTTTTTAATATTGGTGGTGGTCAAGAAAATTCATTAAGTTTATTAGAACTTTTTAATATATTAAAAAAAGAAATAGATATTGATAATTTAATTTATACAAAATTGCCAAGAAGAAAAAGTGATCAAGATGTATTTATTGCAGATATTAGTAAAGTAAAAAATTATATAGGCTGGTCGCCAAGTTATAGCTTAATAGATGGTATTAAGAATATGATAGATTGGTGCGATGAAGCTAAGGAGATAATAAAATAAAGATATGGAAAATAGTAAAGAATTAACTATTTGTATACCAACTTATAATAGAGAATTTTTTCTTAATAGATTGCTAAAAAGTATTTATTCGCAAAAAGAATCTCAAAAAATTGCAATAGTAATTAGTGATAATTGCTCTAAAGATGGAACTAAGGAATTAATAAGAAAATGGCAAAATGATACTTATCTTGATATATCCTTAAATATTAATAAGTCAAATCTGGGAGCTGATAAAAATTATTTTAAAGCCATAAATATGGCAAAGACAGAATATGCCTGGCTTATAGGAAGTGATGATTGGCTTGTAGAAGATGCATTAAAAAGAATCCTTGCGATGATAAAAAAAAATGATATTATTATTTCTTCTAGAAACAATGTATATCAAAATAATAAAGTTAAAGTAGATCACTTTATAAGATTGTGTAATGAAGATCGAAATGATGACTCTAATTATTTCTTTAATATTGATAGTAAAAAAGCCTTAATTTATTATCTAGAGAAATGTGAAAATTTAGCATCTCTTTTTTCATATATTAGTTCTATTGTATTCAATTCAAAAAAAATAAACTTTTCAAAAATTGAAAAATCTCTTGTGGGAACTTACTATTCCCACTTGAAACCTTATTTCAATTATATAGTTTCTAATGAAACAAGACTTCTCTATGTTTCAAAACCACTTGTAAATAATAATATGGGGAACGACTCTTTTTATACTAATTGGGTTGGAAGAATGAATTTAGATTTAAATGGTTTTCTTTTAAATTTAAAATTTCTAAAAAAAGATAAAACTCTTTATTCAAGTTTTCTAAATGTTTTAATAAGAACTTATAAATCAAATCATATTTGGAATACTTATATATTTTCCATTAATTCTTTTAAGGAGGACGTTTTATCTTTTAAACTTTGGAATGAAATTCCAAATAAAAATATGATTACTCATTTTCTGATTTATTTATTAGCAATCCCATTTAGAATTTCTTACTTCTTCTATAGAATTTTAAAAAAATACTTAATTGCTAAAAATTAAAAAATTAATATTTGAATATTTTGAAAAGCTATTTAGATAATAAAAAAAAATATATTTCCTTATTTCATACTCTTATAAGAGGTTTTTCATTATTACTGCAATTACTATTTATAAAATTATCTATAAATAAAGTTTCTCCTGATCAATTTAATATTGTAATAATTATCCAAACTTTCATTTCTTTATCAGGCATTTTTGACTTTGGTCAGCCAGTTATAGCTCAAACCTTTGCTTTAAAATCTAAAAATTCCTATTTTGCATTTAAAAAATCATTGAAAATTCTTTTCTTTTCAATAGGTTTAATTTTTATTTCTTTATTTTCAGTTTTTTTTATTTTGGGATTTAATTCTCAAGGTATATTAAATCAAACTCAAATTTTTAATCTTTTTTTATTACTAGGGGTATCTTCGGCATTTTTACTTTTAGCAAATTTAGCTACAAGAATAGCATTCTCATCTAGATTTGGTTATTTATTATCAAGTGTTTTAGCTTTACCTCCAATAATCAATTTTTTATATTTAAAATATTTTTTACGTGATTTTTCAGGATACAATTTATCTATATTAGTTTTAACAACTTTTCTCCTCTCCTCAATATTAACTTTAATAATATTTTTCATTAAATATTATAAAGAGAAAAATAAAAGTATAAGTAAAAAATTTTTGTATGTAAGTCAGAAAAAAGTACTTAAAGAGGGATTAAAAGTTTGGGGAGCATCAGCTATAGGTTCAATAATTTTGCAATCAGATAACTTCATTTTATGGATAGTATCACCATCCTCATTGGTTCAATATTATCTTGCAATGAAATTTGCTAATGTTTTTTTATTTCTTGTGTCTTTGGATTTACCAAGGATTTTTAGTCAAATTACATTATCAAATGAATTATCAAAAATAAAAAAATTAATTTTTCTCCAACATATAAAAATTGTTATAGTTTCCTTTTTAACATTTGTATCAATCAAATTACTTACAAATGTAATTTGGGGTGATTCTAATGTCGGTATTGGCCTTTCTTTTTTAGTATCACTTTATGTTTTTGTAAGATCTTCCTCAGACTTCTTCTCTTATTCTTTGCAAGCTATAGAAGAATATAAGCTACCTCTTTTGTATTTACCATTTCAATTAGCCATTACCTATTGCCTTGCTATAGTATTCGTCCCTAATATTGGAAGTTTAGGTATGGTTATATCTCATCTCATTGGTTTCTTATTTACAGCATCTTGGATATTACCTTACTATTTTTTAAAAAAATATCAAAAAAGATTAACTGCTTAAAAAAACTTTTAAGATTTTGAGTTAAATCTAATTAAAAATTTAATGCAATTACAAAAAAATGAATTTTGAAAAGGTTTGGTTAATTGATTTTTTAAAGGATGGAGAACAACATGCTGACTTCTACCTAGGAGTAATATCTGTACTTCGTCAGTTGACTTTAATAAACAGAGCATTTTTTAAAAAAAGCTCTATTTGTTTAAAAAATTTGGATAAGAAAACTAAGACTTTCATTTTGAAAAGTCATAGAAATAAGATTTTTATGCATATATATTTGTTTAATTTAATTTTTAATATTTTTATTAAAGCTTTTTTAAAAAAGCCTAAAAATGTGATTTTCCTTCAAGTTTTGCCAGTTCATTATCCTTTAGTATCAATATTAAGATTATTTGTACCGAAAACCAATATTTTAATTTGTATGGCTGGAGAGCTATCCTTTTTGGGAAGAAGAGACTTAAATTTTCTTCAAAAAATATATAAAAAATGTATTTTAATTTCTTTAAAAATGAATCTTTCAAAAATAAAAAACTTGAAATTTTTATGTTTAGAAAAAAGGGTTTTTGATAATTTAAAAAAATTGGGGATGAATGAAAATTTGGTTGATCACATACAGCATTATATATTTAGAGATTATTCTCCAAAACTTTACGTAGAAAGAAGTCGGAAAAAGTATGCGGCATCTATTGGAGTTCATTCTAAATTAAAAAATTCTCAGGATATCTATAAACTTTTAAGCTTTAATCAAAACAAATATTCATTAGCCACTTCTGGATTAAGTGATGATACCTTTAAATATAAAGAAAATAATAATATAAAACATTTTTTTGAGGGAACTGTTCAAAGTAGATATATTCCAGTAGATATTCTTTTTAAGAACATAGAAGAAAACATAGAAGTTGTTTTGTTTTTTCATACAGGTGCATCTGGATATGAATATGTATGCTCAGGTCAGATTTATGATTTGATATGGTTAAGAAAACCTGCAATTTGTTTTAAAAATTCACCTTTAGCAAAATATAAAAATTATTTTGATTTCCCGATATATACGGTGGATAATATTCAACAAATGAATGATAAGTTAATAGAAATATTTAACTCTGGGAAAGATAATGAAAAATTTAATATTTCTAATTATGACTTGAGAAATTTAGCTTTAAAAAAATGGAGAAAAATTTTATATTTATAAATAATCTTTTACTTTTAATCTTTTTAGATTTATAATAATCTGAATCTATATATATTTATGAGTGAAATAAAAATATCATTTATATGTTGTTTATGGAATGAAATTAATAGAGCTCCAAAAGAATATGAACATTTGCTTGAAAAAATTAATCAATTAGATTTACAAAAAAAGGTAGAGATTCTACTTATAGATAATAATTCAGATGACGGTACTAGGGAATGGATACAGTCTTTAGATAATCCAATTACGAAGAAAGTTCTTAATAAAAAGAATATTGGTAAAGGTGGCTCAATTAAAAAAGGGATTTTGAATTCTCATGGTGATATTGGAGTAATTTTTGATTTAGATGGAGAATATGATGTTGATGATGCCTTTGAGGGAATCAATTGTTTGAAAAACAAAAAAGCATCTATGGTGCTTTCTTCAAGAACACTTGATGGTAGAGCTGATTATGTTTATATACAGAACTATTTAGGTGTTAGATTCTTAACAGAAATTACTAACTTTTTATATAATGAAAGACTTAGTGATACAGCAACTGGATTAAAAATTATTAATCTAAATTTTTATAAGAAAGAGAAAATTTTGTTTAATGGTTTTAATGTCGATTTTGAGTTGGTTTGCATAGCACTTAATAAAGGGAAAAAAGTTACTGAGTTTAATGGGAAATACTTCCCAAGATCAAAAAAAGAAGGTAAAAAGATAAAAGCTTTTAAAGATGGATTTCAGTCGATCTTTGCAATACTATATTGTTTTTTCAAAAATAATTCTTTTATAAAATTTCTCTCTAATGGAGTAAAATATTTATTTACAAAGTCTGCTTTTAGATATTTTTTAATTGGTGGATTAGCGACTATTTTTGATATTTGTATTTTTTATTTTCTTTTTGAAAAATTAAATATGGCAATATTTAGTTCTAATTTAATAGCTTTTTGTGTAGCATTATTTGTGAATTATTTTTTAGGAATAACAACTGTATTTAAAAAAAATTGTAGATTTTCAAATTCTGTTGAGATATTTTTAGTCACATTATTTTCTTTAATTGGGGTACTTCTAAATACATTAACAGTTTCACTAGTTATTCAAATTATAAATATATCTCTAATAGGAAAGCTTATTGCTGTGTTCCCAACTTTTTTTTGGAACTATATTTCAAGAAGATACTATATTTATAAAAAAGTTAAATAATGGAAATTTTAATATCGTTGATATATTTATATTGTGTTTATTTAAATGGATCTAAAGTAAAATCTTTCTTTTTAGAGTTTAAAAAAAAAAATTCAGTTCAATTAGAAATTCTATTATCGATATCTTTTGGTTTTGTAATATTTCAATTTTTTGCATCCTTAATTTCGATATTTAATCAACCAAACCTATATAAATTTTTAACTATAGTTTTTTTATTTTTATCGGTAATTAGTAGTCTAGATCAAATTCTTGAAAATCTTAAATTTATTATCAGACATTCTAAAAAATTGATTTATGTTGGAATATCTTTTCATAAATTTAATCTTATTCTATTTCTAGAATTTTCAATTTTATTAGTATATTTTTTATTATCATTTATACCTATTTCATCTGGAGATTCCTTAGATTATCATCTTGGGGTTGCAATTCAATATTTAAATTTTACTTCTTATGATCCCACTTGGTATACGTCTCTTTTGGCAATGAATGGAGAGAAATTAATTGCAAGCTTTATTTCTGTAGAAGCAATTCCTTTAATAACTTTAATTCAATATCTTGGACTAATTAATGTTTATTTTTTAGTAAAAGAGGCAATTTTTCTATTAAATTCAAAATACTACCCAATAAAAAATAAATATTTTGGATATATTTTGCAAACTTTACCTCTAGTATTAGTTTCTTCTCCAGTTTTCATATTTTTAACTCTTACTGCTAAGCCGCAACTTTTTCCAACATCATTATTAGTAATTACAAGTTTTTTATTCCTAAATATTGTTCAAGGCAATTTAAAGTTTAGTAAGAAAAATCTTTTCTTTTTATTTTTTCTAATTTTTACTGCTACAACATCCAAATATAGTTTAGTTATTTGTGGTTCAATTAATATCATTGCCCTTTTGATTTATTATTCTCTAGATTTAAAAAGTAATCAAAAAGAATTCAATTTTAAAATTAATCAGAAAAAAACTATTGCTGGATTTCTGATTCTTTTTTCTGCTTTCCTTATTTTATATATTCCCTTTGCTATTCATAGGGTTTACTTTTATGAATCCAGCTTATTCAACGCTTTTTTCTCTCCTCTCAATAGAGATTTTGAATCATATTCATTTCTTAATTGGATTAAAACTTATACCGAAAATAAATTACCTTTCCCTTTCTACTTAATAATTCCAACTTCTTTTTCTAATCTAACTTCAATTCTTGGACTATTACCAATATATGTAACTATTTTATTTCTTTACATACGAAATAAAATATTCTTTATTTTTTCAAGTTTAATTATCTTTTTGATTTCAATAATAGCTCCACCATCTACAAGATTCTTTTTGGCACCAATCATCCTGCTTTTATTTTTTATTTTCATGCAAATTATTAAACAAGATAAAATTTATTCTAAAATTTTAGAGAATATCAGTATTAATTTTTATTCTAAAATGTTTAATGGCTTTGCTATTTTCCAAGGAATTAGTATTTTATTAGTATTAAGCTTATTTTATTTTTCTTATATAAGATTTTCTTTACAAGGTAAAAGTAATTTTGAATTTAATAATATAAATGGCTATTCTATGCATAAATATCTAGAAGAAAAATTTGATAATAAATATTTAATCTTTTTGGATTCAAGAACGCGTTCCGTATCAAATCAAAATTTTGCAAGTTTAGATCCTATTGATTTTGAAGGTAAGGATTCATATTCTAATTTCTTAAAATTAAAGGAAAAGAAGAATTTACAAGATAATACAGAAATTGTCTTGGTAAGTAATCAAGATTCAAAAGTTGGTAATCAATTAAATAAATGTTTTAAAAACAGTAATTACGAATTAAAACTTTTTGAAAGCGCAACAAGAAATCCTTTTTCTGAATATAGAAAAACAGTAAAATGGGTAATAAGAAAGGTTAAATACAAGGAATTTTTGGATTGTAATTTTAAGGTGTCAAGAAATTGAGATTACTTAATAAAAAATTAAAAATAAGATTTTTTGAAAAAATACATTTAGATCAAAATGTTTTAATTACTTATTTATTCTTTTTTTTAGGTCCATTAATTCTTTCTTTTGGGGATATATTAAAAAATCAAAGATTAAATGGGGATCATATAGCCCAAACATTTGATACAAATTTTCTAAATCTTTTATATTTAGCTTTTATTTATCTTGCAACTCCTCTTTTAATATTTTTTTTACCTCTCATAAAAATAAAACAATTTAGGATTTTAAGGACAAACTTTTGGCCAAAAAAAGTCTCTAACAAATTGTTATTGGTGATTTTCTCAACATTAACTTTATTGATTTATTTTTTTGGTTTAATTCCAGTTGGATCAGGTCCTACTAATATTGTTGCTTATTTAATTACATTAATTAATCCGATTTTTTTGGTTTTAATAATTTTCTTTCTTTCTTTCAATAAATTATCTCTTTTCTTCTCAAGTTTCTTACTTTTTATGATTGCAATTTATAGTAAGTCTTTTTTCTCTATTTTTATACTTTTAGGTATAAATTTAATCTACTTTTTTGATAAATTAAAACATCGTCCAAAATTACAATGGTTTTTAATAATTGGGACTTTATTTATTTTGATACTAATAAGCTTTACTGAAATTATAAATTTTACAAACATTTTAAATTATATATATGCATTCAGACAAGATTTAAGAGGATCTGAAGTTCCAATTAATCCAGAAGCATTATATGGTTACGCTGTTGGAAGAGTATCCTCATTTAGTTCCATGTTATATATTTTTACTTCAAAAATTTCTTCGTTAGAGTTAGATTTCTTATCAAATCTTCAAGTAATTATTAAACCTTTTATTTCTGATTTATCAATTAATGATATTACAAAATCATTTAATGATTATGTATTAGGTTTTGATAGGGAATGGGGAACAATATTGTCATTACCAGGAACAATTTTTTTACTTTTTAAAGCTGATATTTCCCCCTTAACTTCAATTTTAGAATTACTAATTTATTTTTTATTTATATCAATATTGTCGAGCTTATTTCCAACTTCAGCTTATTTAAATAGATTAGTAATAATTTTATTCCTTAGTTTTCAAGGGTTACTATCAGGTATTCTTTACGAATTTGTTAATTTATCGAAAAGCCTAATATTAATATCCTTAATTCTAAACTTATTTCAACGAAAAAATTTCTCGAATAAAAAGAATAATTAATCCAAAAAGTTTAATAGTAATTTTTATGCGATAATTATATAAATTTTTAATCTTTAATGAAGGCAGTAATACTTGCGGGGGGATTAGGAACTCGAATAAGTGAAGAAACTCATTTAAAGCCTAAGCCTATGGTTGAAATTGGTAACATGCCAATTTTGTGGCATATTCTTAAAATTTATAGTGCATATGGAATAAACGAATTCATTGTATGTTGTGGCTATAAGGGCTATGTAATTAAAGAGTACTTTGCAAATTATTTTCTACATATGAGTGATGTTACTTTTAATATGAAGGAGAATACTATGGAGGTTCATAATAGAAAAGCAGAATCTTGGAAAGTAACACTTATAAACACAGGGTTAAACAGTATGACTGGGGGACGTTTACTTAGAGTTAGGGATTATCTAGAAAATGAGGATTTCTGTTTTACTTACGGAGATGGTCTTTCCGATATAAATATCTCAGAATTAATAAAATTTCATAAAAGTTCAGATTTTTTAGCAACAGTTACTGCGGTTAAGCCGCCTGGACGTTACGGCGCTATAAATATTAGTGATAATTCTGTTGTTGATGCTTTTCAAGAGAAACCATTAGGGGATGGTTCTTGGATAAATGGAGGTTTCTTTGTCCTTAGTCCAAAGGTATTCGAATTAATTGAAAATGACTCTACGGTATGGGAAAAAGAACCTTTGAATAAATTGGCAGAAAAAAGACAACTAAGGGCTTACTACCACAAAGGTTTTTGGCAGCCTATGGATACTTTGAGAGACAAACAATATCTTGATAATCTTTGGAATAAAGGAATAGCTCCTTGGAAAAAATGGTAATTAATAAAAAGTTTTGGAGTTCTAAAAGAGTTTTATTAACTGGTCATACTGGTTTTAAAGGTAGCTGGTTAATGCTTTGTCTACAAGAGATTGGTGCCGAGGTTTGGGGATATTCTTTGGAGCCTGAACCCTCTCCAAATCTTTTCAGGGATTTAGAGACTAATAGACCATCATCTAGTCAAAAATCAGATATTTTTTGGGTTAATAAAATCGGAGATATTAGGGATCAAAAATTATTAGAAAATTATTTCGAAAAATGTCAACCGGATGTGGTTTTTCATCTTGCAGCTCAACCATTAGTGAGAAAAAGCTATAAGGATCCAATAGAAACTTGGTCAACTAATGTTATGGGATCTCTTAATGTACTTGAAGCATGTAGAACTATAAAAGAAAAATGTGCTGTAGTTATGATTACTACAGATAAAGTTTATGAAAATAAAGAATGGAATTATGGTTATAGGGAAATAGATCCATTGGGTGGGTATGATCCTTATAGTGCTAGCAAAGCTTCTTCTGAAATTGTAATTTCTAGTTGGAGATCTAGTTTTTGTGGAGAATTGCCTTTTCAAAAAAATAATCTTGGAATTGCATCTGCAAGATCTGGAAATGTTATTGGAGGAGGAGATTGGGCATTAGATAGAATTGTCCCAGACGTAATGAGATCTTTAATTGCTAAAAAGGTTATTAAAATAAGAAATCCCTTATCAACAAGACCATGGCAACACGTATTAGATCCTATTTCTGGATATTTAGATTTAGCAGAAAAACTTTATGAAAATAAAACTTTTTTTAATCAGGCTTTTAATTTCGGACCATATGTTGAAAGTAATAAATCAGTTCAAGAATTAGTTAATGAAATTTTTAAATCATGGCCTGGTAAATCTCAAAGTATTCAAGAGGAAATAGCTCTACATGAGGCGAATTTGTTAAATCTGCAAATTGATAAGGCTTATCATTTACTTAATTGGAAACCAAATTGGAATTTTAAAGATACGATTATTAAAACTACAGAATGGTATAAAAAAAATAATGAGGGTATTTCCTCTTTAGATTGTTGTTTGAGTGATATAAATTCATTTTTTAACAGAGATAAAAATAATTAAAACTAAAAGTATTTATATGAAAGATCCCTCTATTAGTATTATTATACCAACTTATAATTCTTCCAAAACTATAAAAAGATGTATTAATTCTTTTATTTACCAGTTGTCAAGTATTGACTCAATTTTAATAATTGATGATAATTCTATTGATAATACTATGGATTTGATAAGTGATTTAGATTTTAAAAACCTTTTTTTTTACAAAAATCCTAAAACAGGACCAAATTCTGCAAGAAATTTCGGGATTGAGAAATCTAAAACTGATTATTTGATGTTTGTTGATAGCGACGATTATTTAGAAGAAGGTGCGATTAAAAAAATTAAACAAAATATAATATTGTCTGAATCAGATATTTTAATTTTGGGATATTCTTTTACAGTAAACAGTAAAATTGTAAAAAGTTCCTCACTTTCCAACAGTAAATTTATTTCATCAAAGAAAAATATCTTAGAAATAGGTTTCACATCATCTTATTATTCTTCCGTATGTTGGAACAAGGTAATTAAAGCAACTATTCTAAAAAAAAATAAGAACGTTAGATTAATTGAAGATAGAATACATGGAAGGGATTCTATTTTTGTAAAAGAACTCTCTTTAATAGCTAAAAATATATTATTTTTAGATGGTGTTCAATATATATCTGTAATTACAACGAATAGTTTTTCTAGATCTTTTTCCTTAAGAAATGTTAATTCATCTTTAGATTGTATTCAGAAATTAATTAATTTAAAAAATAAAAATAATATACCAACAGAAATTATTTTTAAGTCCATAACAAAAATTATGATATATATAATATTTTATTCAGCAATAAGATTAAATTATAAATCATTTAAAAAAGCAGTATTTTTAATTTACGATAAATTAAAAAACTTTTTGAAGAATTATAAATTTGTTTCAGAGATGAAAGATATAAAAAATCTTTTCAATTTTATTATTATTTTTTTAAGCTTTAAGTTAGATTTTTTAGTATTTATTTCATTTCGGATCGCAAAAAAAATGAAACTTATTGTGGATTATTAAATATGTGTGGTTTTTTTGGGATTAGTTCAAATGATTTGGAAGCAATTTCTGAAAGTAAATTTCAAAATCAAAGACTTTATCTTCGTGGTCCTGATGCTAATGGGGTTAAAACAAATTCTGAAGGAACTTTAAAAGTTGTTCATCATAGATTGTCAATATTAGATCTCTCAAATTTAGCTAATCAACCAATGATTAATGAAACAGATAATTCAAAATGGATAGCTTTCAATGGCGAAATTTATAATCATGAGGATTTAAGAGATAAACTTTTAAAAAAAGGAGTTAAATTTAAAACCACTTCTGATACAGAAGTATTACTTAAAGGATTATGTCTCGAAAAGGAAAAATTTATTGAAAAAATTTCTGGACCTTTCGCTTTTGCTTTCGTTGATGAAAAAAGAAAAGAGATATTAATTGCCAGAGATTCGAGTGGCGAAAAACCTCTTTTTTTTAATGAATGTGAATATGGCATATCTTTTGGGAGTGATTTGATTCAAGTTAGTAAAGCTTTCTGTAACAACCCAAAATTATCAATATCTTCAGCCCATGAATATTTTTTATATGGTAGTCCCAGATTTCCCCATACAATTTTTAATAATGTTAATCAGGTATTACCAGGTAATTATCTTTATATTTCTCTTGAAAAACACTCTATAAAAAAAGAAAGTATTTTCTTCAGTTATGAAAGAAGTTCTTTTAATAAAAATCTGTCTAATAGTAAATATTTAACTTCTAAATTAAAGAAAACTTTGTTCAAAAGTATAAAGCAACAATCAACTTGTGACAGAGAAGTTGCCTTATTATTAAGTGGAGGAATAGATTCTTCAATAGTAGCCGCAATCTCTGCATCTACTTTATCTAAGGTAAACACATATACAGTGAATTTTAGAGACCATAATTGTCAGCAAGACATTATTAATGCAAGATTAATATCAAATTATTTTTCAACTAATCACACCGAAATTGATATAGAAGAAGCTAACCCAATATTTTTCGAGAAAATCATAAAAAAGATTGACCTTCCCATAACTGACCCATCCTTAATACCATCTAGTTTAATCTTCGAAAACTTATCGAGGGATTTTACAGTAGCTTTATCAGGTGATGGAGCTGATGAATTATTTGGAGGATATAATCATTATCAATATTTATCTTTTATAAAAATTTTTAAAATTATTTTAAAAAAATTACCAAAATTAAGAGAAGATTTTATTGTAAAAAATTTCTCACCATCACTGAGAGGGAGGAATTGGCTTGGAATTCCTGGTAGAAACTTAGAAAAAGATCCTCTATTAGTCAGGCAAATTTTATTAAATGATGAAATTCAAAATTTATTTTTAAAAGAATTTAAGTACCAAAAGCGGATAAACCCTTTTACAAGTTTTTTTAATGAATCTATAATTTCTAATGCTTTAAAATTAGATTTTTATGATTATATGTCGGCGATAGTTTTGCAAAAAACTGACAGAGCTTCAATGCTTAACAGTGTAGAGGCTAGAAGTCCATTTTTGGATAAAGAGGTTATGGATTTTTCTTTGAAACTCGAAGACAAAATGTTAGTTGATTGTTTTTCCAGAAAAAAACTTCTTAATAATCTTGCTGATGAAATCATTCCAATTAATATTCGAAAATTACAAAAAAAGAAATTTGGATTTAGTTTCTCAACTAATAAATTATTTAGAAAAAAGGTTTGGTATGAATACGCTTTAAATACTTTTAATGATGCTAAATTCCCAATTAATAAAAAACAATTAATCAAAATTTTGGAAAAAAATTTAATAGGTGAAAACTATGGTCAAATTTTATATAGCTCAATAATGTTAATTAAATGGATGAATGTAAATGATTTAAGTTTTCTTTAGATTGCTTTTTATTTAATTTTAATAATTTCCCTAATATGCTAAATTATGTTTTTAATTGTGATTTATGAAAGAAAGAATATTAATCACAGGAGGAGCAGGTTTTATAGGCTTAAACTTAACAGAAAAATTATTATCTAAAGGATATCTTATTACAATAATAGACGATTTATCGCCACAAATTCATGGCGATATTCCATCGATAAGTTCAATATTATTAAATAAATCTGTCAATTTTATAAGAGGATCTCTTATTAACAGGAAAATTCTTAGGACTGCTTTAAAAGACGTTAGTTATATATTCCATTTGGCAGCTGAAACAGGAACAGGTCAATCTATGTATGAGATAGCAAAATATATAAATACTAATTCAACTGGCACGGCTATATTACTTGAAGAAATAGCCTTATTAAATAATCAAATCAAGAAAATAGTACTCGCTTCAAGCAGATCTATATATGGAGAAGGAGCTTATTTATGTAAAAAATGTGATCCCCAAAATCGTCTTTATCCGATCTCTCGTTCTACGATTAATTTAAACAACAAAAAATGGGAGCATTTATGTTCTAAATGTAATAGTCCTCTTTCTCCAATCCCAACTAAAGAGTCTGATAATATTAATCCGATTTCAATATATGCCTCTACAAAACATAATCAAGAACAAATAATGAAAATATTTTGTGAGTCCTTTAATATTGACTTTAATATTTTGAGATTTCAAAATGTTTATGGAAATGGTCAATCATTGAAAAATCCCTATACAGGTATTATCTCTATATTCTCAAATCGTTTAAGGCATAAAAAAAAGTTACTTGTTTTTGAAGATGGAAAGGAAACAAGAGATTTTGTTCATATCAATGATGTAGTTAATTCTCTAACAATTTGTCTTGAAAGTTTGCCTATTAAATACAGGATAATGAATATTGGATCAGGAGTTTCAACATCTGTTTATGATATTGCTAAAATTCTAAAAAATGTTTTTAATTCAAGTTCTCAAATAGAAATAAATAATCAATATAGGATTGGAGATATAAGACATAATTTTGCAGATAATAATTTGATAAAGGAATTAATTAATGATTTTCCTAGTGTAAATATTGAAAATGGTTTATTAATGTTTGGTGGATGGGTGAAAAATCAACCTTTAAATAAAGATCTTTCTTCGGAAGCAAATTTAGAAATGAAAAATAAAGGACTATTAAAAAATGGATAATACTCTTTATTCCCTAAAAATAATTTATAAAGATTGTAAAAGATATTTATATTTATCAAAAAAAGACTCAAAAAAAAATAAAAGTTTTCTTAGATTATTTGCCTTATTATTTTCTATAAGAATGGCTCCAGTATTATTATATAGATTTGGTTCTATAACCTCAAATTTTAAAATCTATCCTTTAGGAAGTTTGTTTTCTTTATTGAATAGATTACTATTTGGTATAGAAATTTCAAGATTTTGTAAAATTGGTCCTGGTCTTTGTATCCCTCACCCAATGGGTGTAATTATTGGTGCAAATTCAATAGGAAGTAATTGTATTATTTTTCAAGGGGTAACTATAGGATCAAAAGAAATAGATTTCCCAGTCATCAGAAAACTTAGGCCTACCATAGGAAATAATGTAGTTATTGGAGCAGGTGCAAAAATTCTTGGAGGAATATATATAGCAGATGACACTACAATTGGAGCTAATGCAGTTGTAACTAGGGATATATTGGAGGGAGGATTCACATACGTAGGAATTCCTGCAACTAGACTAGAAAACAATGATTAGTAAAAACTTACTTATTATTTCTCCTAAAACGTATAATTATCACAATATCATAATTAAAAGTGCTGAAAAACTCGATTACAAAGTTGAATGGATAGATGATAGACCCTTTGATAATTTAATTTATAAAATAATATCAAGATACCTTAATTTTTTAGGTAGAAAAATTTCTATTAAATTCTATATCAAACGTATTAAAGAATTTAAATTGAGGAAGATTAACTTCGAAACTGCACTCGTAATAAAGGGCGAATCAGTTCATCCTGAAGTGATAAAATTTATAAAAAAATCTTTCCCGAATATAAAACTTGTTTTTTACTATTGGGATTCTTTTATAAATGTACCAAACCCTTTAATCTTGTCAAAATATTTTGATAAGTGCATAACATTTGATTTATTAGATGCTAAGAAAAAAAATTGGAAATATATTCCATTATTTGCTGGTAATATTTCGGGGGGAGATACCAAAAAAAAATCAAAAAAATTTTTAATTTCTTTTGTAGGGGTTTTTCATTCGGATCGATTAAATATAATTGGAAAATTTATTTCTAACTTTTCATATCCCTGCAAGAATAATATTTCTGATAATGTCTTAAAACTAGATGATGACATTGATTTTTTCTTTTATTTATATTTCCCATCTTTATTTCATAGATTAAAAGCCTTTTTAAAAAATCCAATTTATTATTTGAAGTTTTCTGAATATTTTCATGCACTTCCTCTCGATTCAAAAATAATGTCGGAAATCTATAAAATGTCAAATGCTGTTCTTGATATAAATCATCCCTCCCAATTTGGTTTCACAATGCGAACTTATGAAACTTTATGTTCTAAAAAGAAATTAATTACTACTAACTATTTAATAAATAAAACCTCTTTTTTTGATAAATCTAGAATCAAAATAATTAATAGGAAAGATATAAAAATTGATAAGAATTTTTTGTTTATGCCTTTTCTTCCTCTAACATCAAATGAAATAAATAGCTTAAGCCCTAGAATTTGGCTTGCTAATGTTTTAGATTAAAATTAATTATTTTATAAATTGGAAAATTTTAAAATCTATCTTTTTGGGACTTCATCTCCTTCAGGGTTGTTTTTTAATTCATTGGCAGATGAACAGGAAATTAATTTGACAAGTTTAACTAGGTCAAATCTTGATTACTTGGTTAAAGATTCCAAGTATATTAATTTTGATAAAGAATTATCATTTAATTCTATTGAGTCAGGCTTGCCAAAAATTTTTGTTAGTTTTTCACCAATTTGGAAATTTGAGAAATTTATTCTTAATCTTTCTATTTCTAGACCAAAACTTTTAGAAGAGGTTAAGTATATAATTTGTTGTTCTTCATCTTCCTCCCTTACAAAGAGATATGCTTTTTCTAATTTTGATAAATTTTTATCAAATAAGCTTATATTTTCTGAGAAATCATTAATGGATATTTCTAAAAATTTTGGAATTAAGTTAAAGATTATTGCTCCAACTCTTGTTTACGGAAATAAACTTCCTTTTTTGGATAAAAATTTCAATAAGATAACCTTAATCTTGAGGTGTTCTCCTTTAATATTACTCCCACATAATACTGGAATTAGGCAACCTATACATGCAAAAGAACTAGCTTTAGTATTTATTTATTTCTTAAAAAATTTTATTAATGCTTCTAATAAAAAACAACAAATGATAGAAGAAAAAGTAAAAATATATATAGGTGGTGATCATGAGCTTACATATTATGAAATGGTTAAGAAGATACAAGATAGTCTAAGAATGTATGACTTTGGCAAATTTTGCGTGTTACTAAAAATCCCAAAAAGATTGTTTTTTTTAATTTTTTCACCTTTAATTTTATTTTCCCCAAAATCTTATGAATCAGTATTAAGGTTATCTAGTAATCTCTCTGGATTTACAAAAGTATCAGAACTAATAGGAATGAAAAGTTTAAAATTTCCATATAAAACCTCTGATTAGGATATAAGATAAATGATTCATTTAACAATCAATTCGAAAAATATATTTGTACTTTTAGGATCTTTTTCTTTGACCTTTTTCTTAATTAGGCTTACCATGCCTATTTTTAAAAAATTTCTTTTAGATATTCCTTCTAGAAGGAGTTCACATATAATTTCTAAACCTAGGGGTTATGGAATTATTTTTGTTTTTGTAGGAATTATTTCATGCTTATTTTATTCTGAATATTCATTATTATTGCTTATTCCATTGACGATAACTGGTTTTATAGATGATAAATATAATATTTCATCTAAGGTTCGCTACTTAATTCAATTAATAACAGTTTCATGGATTCTGATTATTACACAATATGGTAATAATTTTTATAAATTGTTTAGCACAGATTATCTATTAATAAATTTATTTGTATTTATATTTTTAATAATATTATTCACAGCGATTATAAATTTTATAAATTTCATGGATGGTATTGATGGGTTGGTTGCTGGATGTATGCTAATTCTAATCATTATAAAAGTATTTTTGAGTTATGATTTTCTATTAGGTTTTGTTGGTTCCTTAATCGCTTTTTTACTTTGGAATTGGAGCCCGTCAAAAATATTTATGGGAGATTCAGGAAGTACTGCACTTGGAACTTTATTTGTATTAATGCTTACAAAGAATAATCAATATGATGAAATTCTTGGATTTTTTTTAATTGGCACTCCACTTTTTGCAGATGCTTTATTTTGCCTATTAAGGAGATTAAAAAATCGACAAAATGTTTTTACTCCTCACAAGCTCCACCTTTATCAAAGACTTAATCAAGGAGGTTTAAGCCATCAGAGTGTTTCAATTTTATACATATTCGCAACTTCTTTACTAGGATTTATATGGCTTTTATTCCAAAATAGTTTATTAATGATATATTTATCTTTAACTTTTATTTTGGTAGGATTTTGGTTGGATAAAAATAAAGCAAAACCGTTCGAAAGTTAATAGAAAAAACTTCATGAAATTTCATAAAGATCTAGTATTATCTTTGGTAGATCTATCTCCATATCAAAGAAGATTAATTCTTATAATTATAGATATAATTATTATTTTCTTAACTTTTATACTTGCTTCTCTCTTTCAAGAAAATAATATTTTATTGGGAAATATCAGACCTGTAATTTTTGAATTAATTTATTTTAATTTAATTATTCTTTTGTTTTACTTTTTTACTGGATATTACAGAGGATTAACGAAATATAATACAGAAAAATTATTTTATGAAACTCTAAAGAAAAATGGCACTGCAACCTTTTTCTTTTATTTAGTGAATCTTTTTTTACAGCAAGATAAACCAATAAAAATTTATTTACTTATTTGGGGATGTTTAACTTTTCTAGGTTTTTTATCAAGAATATTGATGAGAGATATACTTTTAAATATTTACTTTAATAAGAATAGACGAAAAAATAGAGTAATAATTTATGGTGCAGGATCAGCTGGGGCACAATTAGAAGCTGCCTTAAGATATTCACAAAAATATAAAGTTTGTTTATTTTTTGATGATAATAAAAATTTACATAATAGATTTCTTAATGGGAAAAGGATTACATCATCAATTGAGATTTCAAAATATAAAAATCAAATTGATACAGTTTTACTTGCAATTCCTTCATTATCAATAAAAAGAAGATTTGAGATATTGAAGTTTCTTCAGAAATATGGAGTGGGGATTCTTCAGATACCATCACTAGAAGATGTCGCGAGCGGTGCTGAAAATATTGATTCTTTAAAGCCAATAGATATTGAGGAATTATTAGGCAGGAACGTAACAGAAATTGGTAATTTTAAAGAAGATTATAATTTAAATCAAGAGGTTGTTTGTGTAACTGGGGCAGGTGGCTCCATAGGAGGCGAATTAAGTCGTCAAATATTTTTGAAAAATCCTGCAAAATTAGTTCTAATTGAAAATAGTGAAGTAAATCTATATCAAATAATTAAAGAATTAGAAAATCTTTCAAATATGGAAATAGAACTTATCCCAATATTAGGAAGTGCATGTGATAAAGAACTAGTTGAAGAGATTTTTGCGAAACACAAAATTTCGGTTGTTTTTCATGCTGCTGCTTATAAACATGTTCCATTAGTAGAAATTAATCCTATCCAAGGATTAGAGAATAACATTTTCTCTACAAATATTCTATGTGAAGCTTCTTTGAAAAATAATTGTAAAAAGTTTATCCTCATTTCAACTGATAAAGCTGTTAGACCAACAAATATTATGGGAGTTTCAAAAAGATTATCAGAAATCATAGTACAGTGTTTTGCTGAATTAAGTTTTTCAAAAGAATATAAAAATAAAACTTGTTTTTCAATGGTTAGATTTGGGAATGTTTTGGGTTCTTCTGGTTCAGTAGTCCCCCTTTTTAAAGAACAACTTAATAAGGGAGGGCCAATCACTTTAACCCATCCCGATGTAATTAGATATTTTATGACTATTAAAGAGTCAGTCCATTTAGTATTGCAAGCTTCTGTCTTGGCTGAAGGTGGAGAAGTGTTTTTGCTAGATATGGGAGAGCCAGTTAGGATTTTTGATTTAGCATTTCAAATGATTAAATTAAGCGGATTAACATTAAAAGACTCTAAAAATGAAAATGGAGATATTGAAATAAAAATCACCGGACTTCGACCTGGAGAAAAGCTTTATGAAGAATTATTGGTTGATGGAAATAGCCTAAAAACATCCAATCCTCAAATTTTTAAAGCAAGAGAAAAATATATTCCTTTAAATACTTTTTTACCAAATATCGAAATTTTGTCAAAATTAATACAAGAGAGAAATACTAAGAAGATCTATGTTTTTTTAAAAAAGTTAATGCCCGAATTTAATTTGAGAAACTAGTAAAAAGTATTAAATAAAATAAGATTCATTAACTTCACTCAAGTCGTTTATATTTATAGCCCCATCAAAACTATCATCTTTATTTAAGAGAAATAATTTTTTTATACCTACTTTTTTGGCTGGGATAAGGTCCGTTAGATTATCACCAATCATTATTGATTTTACAGGATTAATTTTAAATTCTTTTATAGCATTTTCAAACATTAAAGAATTTGGTTTCCTGCATTTGCAAATCTTAAGATATTTTCCTAATGCTTCACTTGGGTGATGTGGGCAAAAAAAATAAAAGTCAAATGTATAATTAAAGTTTTCTTTAAGATCATTTTGTAGCCACTTCATATACTTTTTGAAGTCTAATTCTTTGTAATAACCTCTCCCTATACCAGCTTGATTAGTAATTATAATTTTCAAGTAATCATTAATTGAAGCAAGTCTTAAAATATTTTCTACGCCTTTAAGATAAATAGTCGATTCTGGTTTATGGACATAACCAAGGTCATGATTAATAACCCCATCTTTATCTAGAAAAAGTGCTTTCTTAAGCATTATTAAAAATATTTTTGAGCATTTAAAAAATCTTTTGGGATACCAATATCAATAAAAAAACTATTACATTTATAAGCGAATAACTTATTTTGATCTGTAAGATCTTTTAAGATTTTGGTTTCTAGTGAACAATTATCTATATTTTTATAAAGATCAATTATGGATTTATTAAACATGTATACTCCTGAATTGATATATCCAGAACAATTTTTTTGTTTTTCAAAAAATCCTAATACTTTACTATCCTTTGAAATATTCAATAGTCCATATCTTTCAGAATTTTCTACTTTGGTAGCGCATAACAAATAATCTTTATCTGTTCCATATTTTATAAATTTTGAATAGTTTAAGTCCAAAAAAGTATCGGCATTTATAATAATTGCTTTTTCTCTAGATAAAAATCTGAAAGCATTTAAAACTGCTCCACCAGTACCAAGGGGAGATTTTTCATAAATATATTTAAGTGGTACACCCTTATAGTTACTACCTAAATATTTTTTAAACATATCTCCTTTAAAAGATACTGTAATGAATATTTTTTCACAAGAATATTTAATTATCCTATCTAAAATTATAGTTATAAAAGGTCTTCCATTAATCAATGCTAAAGGTTTGGGACGGTCATTTACAATCTCACGAAGTCTTGTGCCTCTACCTCCAGCTAATAGAATATACTCCATTTAATTATGGGAAAAGTGAATCTTCAATTATTAAGCAAATCAAATGACCCATGAAAGAATGAGATTGTTGTGCAACTGCAGTAAAACTACTTGAGGATCTAAGTGATTTATCAGACAATTTATGTAAAATAGTCAAATTTGAGCCTGTCATTACAATTGTTTGAAGTCCAATTTCTTTAGCTTTTCTGACAGCTTTTATTATATTTTCTGATTTTCCGCTAGTACTGTATGCAATAAGTGTATCCCCGCGTTGCCCAAGACCTTCAATTTGTCTTTCAAAGACATTAGAAAAATCAAAGTCATTTGAGACTGCAGTAATTAATGAAGTATCTGTTACTAGTGAAATTGCTGGAAGACTTCTTCTGTTTTTTGTAAATCTACAAACTAATTCAGCTGAAAAATGTTGAGCGTCAGCAGCACTACCTCCATTTCCACATAAAAGTATTTTTTTATTTGCTAAGAGAGAGTTTGTGCATAATTCTGCAGCTTCTCTAATCTCGTTAAGGGTTTTCTGACTAAATAAAGACTCATAGTCTTTTCTTGATTCAGATAAGAATTTTTCAATATTCATTTCACCTTAGATTAACATTAGATATTCCATGAAACACAGCCTTGATTAACGAAAGTAAAATTAAGCATAAAGATGTGTTGTGTTTTCAAGAATTTCATTAATTTATATTTTTTTTGAGGATTTATCATAATTATTATAAATCCTCCTCCTCCAGCGCCTGATACTTTACAAGCCTTTGCTTCAAATTCAAAACATGTATTAATTAAATCATCTAAATAAGCATTTGAAACTAATTTGCTTGTTTTCTTTTTTTGTTCCCAACCATAATTTATTATTTTGAAGAGAGATTCAAAGTCATTATTTAAAATAATTTTTTTCAACTTAATTGCTTCATGTTTAATATTTCTTAAGGCTGAAATACTTGAATCTTTTTGATAAACTAACTTCTGATCAATAATTATTTTTTCTGATTCTCTGGATAATCCAGAATATGCTAGAAGTATTGAAGACTCTAATTGTAAAAGTGTTTGTTTTTTTATATTTAGATTCTCTACATTGAAATGATTCTCTGGACCAATATTTATCATATTTATTCCGCCAAAAGAAGCTGAAAAATGATCTTGATAACCCCCGGCTAAACCAAGATTTTCTCTTTCTATTTGATAGGCAACTTTGGCTAATTCATATCTTGATAATTTTGCATTAAAAAAGTTATTCAATAGTTCGCACAATGCCACAACAATTGTTGATGAAGTACCTAATCCAGATCCGAAGGGAATTTCGCAGTAAGTTTCTATTCTTAAGGCGATTAAATTTCCATTATTATATCTTTTACAAAAATATGAATAAACTCCTTCTATAAGAGACTTTTGAGAATCTATTTCTTTGATCTGATTTAGATTATATTTATTAACTTTATCTAAATCTTGATTAACAAATAATATTTCTTTATTTTTGCTTTCCTCTAAAAAAGCAAATACAAATTTATCTATAGTTGCATTAATAACACTTCCTCCCTCTTCATGGCAAAATGGAGGGACATCACTCCCACCACCGGCCAATCCAATCCTTAGAGGAGCTCTTGCTATAAGCATACAAAAATTGATAAAATATTTAATATTTATTATAACTTTTAGAATCAAGTTAAAAATATTCAAAAAATAGATATGAAATATGAAAAATTTTTTTAAGTAGATTTTATAATCTCTTAATTTAAATATTTATTAGATATAAATTTAGATAATCTTTTTTCTTGTTCCTAATCGTTTGCCATCATAACCAGATGCCTTCATAATAAATTTGCACCATTCGAGATTTTCTAGATACCAATTTATCGTAATTCTTAAACCATCAGAAAATGAATATTTATGTTTCCATTCAAGACTATTTACAAAAAAAGAGGGATCAATGGCATATCTATTGTCATGGCCGGGTCTATCAGTTACTAATTTAATTTGTTTTTTATAGGATTCTTTTTTAGGAATTAACTCATCTAGAGTTTCGCATATTAAGTCTATTACCTCTTTATTAGTTTTTTCTTGATTGGAACCAATACAATATTGTGATCCAACTTTACCTTTGAAGGCAGCTATTAGTAATGCATCTACGTGATCATCAACAAAAAGCCAATCTCTAATATTACTGCCATCTCCATATAGTGGGATATCTTCTCCTGTAATCGATTTTAAAATTACATTTGGAATTAGTTTTTCGGGAAATTGCCAAGGCCCGTAATTATTAGTGCAGTTGGTCATTACAGTTGGTAGACCATATGTGTGATGCCAAGCATTTACTAAATGATCACTTGATGCTTTTGAGGCAGAATAAGGACTCCTTGGGTCATATCTAGTTAATTCATTAAAAAGATCATCATTCTCTAAAGAGCCAAATACTTCATCAGTACTAATATGGTGGAATCTAAAAGAATTAGATCTTTCTATATTTAATTTTTCGTAATGATCTAGAGCACTTTCTAGTAAATTATAAGTTCCTACTATATTGCTATATATAAAACTAGATGGATCATCTATTGATCTATCTACATGACTTTCTGCAGCAAGATGGAAAATCATGTCAGGATTAGCTGCTTTAATTGCATTTTTTGTTTCTAGTTTATTTGATAAATCAACTTTCAATAATTTATATCTTTCTGAGAAATTACTTTTTTTATTTTTTAGAAAATCCTTGATTGAAGATTCATCACTAGAGTAATTCATTACGTCTAGATTAAAAATTAAATGATTAGTATCTTTAAGTAATTTTCTTATTAAACAGCTTCCTATAAAACCAGACCCTCCTGTGACCATAATATTCTTTTTCTCGTTAAAAATTTCTTTTAAAATCAATGATTTTTCCATTTATTTTGCGAAGGTTTGATTATTTGATTTAAATGATTTTAGAGTTTCTTCTAGTTCTTTTTGCCAATGTAAACTTGTTACATTTATAATTTTTTTAGTTGAGGAGCAATCAAGTAGAGAATAATAAGGTCTTTTTGCAGCCGTTAAATATTCCTCTGACTTAACTGGGATAACATGTGCTTTATTTTTTATTAAACCTAATTCTTTACCAATTTCTCCAACAGATATAGCTAAATCATACCAACTAGCTGCACCACTATCAGACCAATGCATAATGCCTACATTTGTTTTAAAATCTATCTCTTCACTTTTACAAATTATTTCCCAACATACTTTGGCTAATTTATTTGCAGATGTTGGACATCCAATTTGGTCGGAAACAACAGATATATAATCTTTTTTATTATGCAACTCAATCATTTTTAAAGCAAAATTGTTTCCATAACTGCCAATAACCCAACTTGTTCTCAAAATAATACCTTTGTTCCTTGTTTTAAGAAAATCCTCTAAGAATTCTTCCCCTTTTGATTTAGATTTACCATAAATTCCTATAGGTGATCTTTGATCAGTAGTTTTATAGGGTTTGAAATTTTCTCCATTGAAAACATAATCTGTACTTATATGGAGTATCTTGCCTTTGGAAGTTGATAGCGATTCAGCTAAAGTTTTCAGAGCTGAAGCGTTGATTTGGTAAGCAAGTTCAATCTCCCTCTCTGCCTTATCTACATTTGTATAAGCGCCGCAATTAATAACCCAATCAGGTTTAAACTTAGAAACAATCTTTTTAATAGAATTATTATCAGAAAGGTCAAGTTCTTTTCTATTTGGGTATAAAAGGGTGATATTTTTTGGAATAATTTTTTTTATTTCGGAGCCTAGTTGACCTGAACCTCCAGTAAGTAATATTTTCATAAAAATAAATTATGGTTTTCATCATTTTGTTTAATAGACATTGCAAGTGAGTCTTTTTCATTAAGAATAGGTTTTTTAATTAGATATTCTTTCAATGGCCACGTGATCCCAATTTTAGGATCATTCCAAATTAGTGATCTTTCATGGTCCTTACTCCAATATTGGCTGGTTTTATATTGAACATCAGCTTTATCAGTTAAAGTTATAAATCCATGAGCAAATCCAATAGGAATCCATAATTGAAAGTGATTTTCTGAGGAAAGCTCAATACCAAACCATTGAAGAAAACTTTTAGATGATTTTCTTAAATCTACAATCACATCGAATATTTTCCCTGATGAGCATCTTACTAATTTTCCTTGTCCTTTTGGATTTAACTGGTAATGTAAACCCCTAAGTACGCCTTTAGTAGATCTAGAGTGATTATCTTGGTAGAAATGAATATTCTTTTTTATTAATCTTTGAAAGGTTGATTGATTCCAGCTCTCATAGAAGAAACCTCTATTATCTTTAAAAACTGAGGGCTTTATTACTAAAGGCCCTTCCATTTCAATATTTTTGTTTGATATTATTACTGTTGTTTCCATTGTTCTAACTTTCTACGATTTCTTTAAGAAGATTTTTTAAATAATTACCATATTCACTTTTTTCAAATTTTTTTGCGAGCTTTTCAAGATCATTATCATTTATCAGACCTTGATTCCAGGCTATCTCATGAGGAGAACCAATTTTTAAGCCTTGTCTTTTTTCTAAGATTCTTATGTATGATCCTGCTTGATGTAGAGAGTCAAAAGTTCCTGTATCTAACCATGTGGTTCCTCTGCCCATTACCTCAACATTTAAATTATTCTCTTGAAGATACAGTTGATTAAGACTTGTTATTTCAAGTTCACCTCTTAAAGATGGTTTTATTTGTTTTGCTTTTTCTACAGCTGTCTCATCATAAAAATATAATCCTGTCGTTACTTGATTACTTTTTGGATTCTTAGGTTTTTCTTCGATGTCAATAACTCTTCCATTTTTATCGAATGATACCACCCCATATCTTTGGGGGTCGTTTACCGAATATGCAAAAATTGTATTTTTTTGTAAATTATTATTAGCTGCTTGCAATTTATAAACTAAATCAGAACCATGAAAAAGATTATCTCCTAGGATAAGGACGGATGGTGATTTATTGATAAATTCTTCACCAATTAAGAAAGCTTGTGCTAATCCATCTGGTGTTGGTTGTATTTTATATTTAATAGATATACCTATTTCATTTCCATTTCCCAAAAGATTTATAAATGATTCCTTATCGTGAGGAGTAGTAATTATTAAAATTTCCGTTATTCCTGCCAACAAAAGAGTCCCAAGAGGATAATAAATCATAGGTTTATCATAGACAGGTAAAAGTTGTTTGCTTACGGAATTTGTAATTGGAGCTAATCTAGTTCCATTTCCTCCTGCTAGGATTATTCCTTTTCTAACGCTCCTATTTTGCATTAAAGATAAACCACTTTTTTTATTTTAATATATAAGGTTATTTCATTCATAAATTAAAGTAGTTAAATAATTTCTATATAAATATTATTAGATT
>MDTB01051398.1_pt1 | contig 41782 bp, 41 predicted proteins | sample 811161 | NCBI WGS metagenome assembly MDTB01 (sample SAMN05326650, study PRJNA326480) | marine metagenome | isolation source: seawater | place: Mediterranean Sea | collected 2009 | reverse complement strand
TTTTTTTGCAAATTTGCATCTAAATAATCAAAAAAAATTCCTCCTATTCCTCTTTCTTCTTTTCTGTGCTTTAAATAAAAATACTCTGAACACCATTTACTGAAATTTTTATAAAAACTTTTATCATATTGATCACAGAATATTTTTAAAGAATAATGAAAATCATTTTTAATCTTTTGTTCATAATAAGTAGGTGTTAAATCGCAACCTCCTCCAAACCAGGCATCTTTTGTTAAAATAAATCTAGAATTGAAGTGAGCTGCAGGAATGAAAGGAGAAAACATATGGGCAACTACTGATATTCCAGTAGCAAAAAATCTAGGGTCTTCGCTAGCTCCTTTAATCATATGCTTGAAATCATCAGAAAAAACTCCACAAACAGTTGAAATATTTACTCCAACTTTTTCAAATAGATTTCCTCTAAGAATAGAAGAAATACCGCCACCATATTCATTTTTATTTACATCTCTTTTCCAAATTCTCTTCTTAAATTTATTGCTTTTTAAATCTTGTTTTGAACTAAAACTATTCTCAAGGATTTGGAATGAATTGCATAAAGTATTTCTTAAATTTATAAAAGTATTTTCAATTTTATTAGCTTTAATTAACCATTCATCATTTGAGAGAATTTCTGGCAATGTTTTAAAATTATATTTTTTCATAAATCTTACTTGAATTATAAACAACTCTTTACATCTGTAACAATATTAATATATATGTATGTAAAGAAATTTAAATATATGTCTGAAAACAAAAAAAGTAAAAAAAAATCTAGAAGATCTTTTATACATCAAGCATCTGGAGCTATGGGAGTTGTTGCTGTTGCTACTGCAGGATGGCCATTAATTGATCAAATGAATCCCTCTAAAGATGTGGAGGCTTTAGCTACTATAGAAGTTGACATATCCGCTTTAAATGAAGGACAGAGTAAAACTGTTTTGTGGAGAGGAAAACCACTGTTTATCAAGCATAGAAGTAAAACTGAAATACAAGAAGCGAACAGTGTTGATATTAACATCTTACCCCACCCGGAAAAAGACCGAGATAGGGTTAAAAACCCAAAATATTTGGTTTTAGTAGGAGTCTGCACCCATTTGGGATGTGTTCCGGCATCTGATAAGGGAGAGTTTAAAGGTTGGTTTTGCCCTTGTCATGGATCACATTATGACACTTCTGGCAGAATTAGAAAGGGCCCTGCTCCAAAAAATCTAGAAATACCTCCTTATACATTTAAAGATGAAAAAACAATACTTATTGGTTAGATAATGAAAAATAATATTAGTAAAAAAAATGGAGTACTTAACTGGATTGACTATAGATTACCTGTAATATCTTTTTTAAAACATTCTGCAGTCGATTACCCTACTCCTAGAAATCTTAATTACTGGTGGAATTTTGGTTCATTAGCTGGATTTTTTTTATTAGTTCAAATCATTACTGGTGTAATATTATCTATGCACTATACGGCACATGTTGATCATGCTTTTGATTCAATTGAGCATATTATGAGAAACGTCAATCATGGATGGTTAATCAGGTATATTCACATGAATGGTGCATCCTTCTTTTTCATAGTAGTTTATATTCATATTTTTAGAGGCCTATATTATGGATCTTATAAGGCTCCAAGAGAGTTGCTCTGGTGGTTGGGTATTATTATCTTGCTATTAATGATGGCCACTGCATTTATGGGGTATGTTTTACCATGGGGACAAATGTCTTTTTGGGGAGCCACAGTAATAACAAACCTCTTCTCAGCTATTCCTTTAATTGGAGATAATATTACTCAATGGCTTTGGGGAGGTTATTCAGTAGATAACCCTACTTTAAGTAGATTTTATACATTACATTTCTTATTTCCTTTTTTAATAGTAGGGGTAGTTATATTGCATATTGTTGCTTTACATACTCATGGGTCAAACAATCCTTTAGGTATTGATAGAAAAGGACCACAAGACTCTATTCCATTCCACCCCTATTATACAATAAAGGATCTTTTTGGTTTAAGTGTTGCTCTTACTATATTTTTTGCAGTAGTTTTCTTTATTCCTGACTTTTTAGGTCATCCTGATAATTATATACCAGCTGATCCATTAAAAACACCTGCACATATAGTTCCTGAATGGTATTTTTTACCTTTCTATGCAATACTTAGAGCTATTCCAGATAAACTAGGGGGCGTGATTGCTATGTTTAGCGCTATATTTGTTCTTTTTCTATTGCCTTGGTTAGATACTAGTAAAGTTAGATCGGCTAGTTTTAGACCAATATATAAAAAATTATTTTGGTTGTTTCTTTTAGATGCAGTGGTTTTAGGATGGGTAGGAAGTAAACCAGCTGAGGGTGTTTATATAATAGTAAGTAGAATAGCAACTTTTTATTATTTTCTGCATTTTTTAATACTTTTACCTCTTTTAGGAAGGTTTGAAAAAAATCGACCACTTCCTGAAAGTATTGGCAAACCAGTATTAGCTGAGTAATAAAAATGAAGTTCTTAGAAATTATTTTAGCCACACTTTTTTTAGCTTTTAACTCAAACCTATTCAGTGCTGGTGATGCTTTAAAACCAGAAAATTACCCATTTAGTTTTAATCAGCCTTTAGGTAAAATTGATAAAAATAGTGCACAAAGAGGCCTTCAGGTCTACATAGAAATTTGTGCAAGTTGTCATGGGTTAAAACATATTGCCTATAGAAACTTAATAGATCTGGGATATGAAAAAGGTCAAGTAAATACTATTGCTTCACAATTTTTAGTGGATGATTTACCAAATGAAGAGGGTGAAACTCTAAAAAGAAAAGCTATATATTCAGACAAGTTTGTTGAACCATACAGTAATATTAATGAAGCAAAAGCAGCTAATAATGGCGCTTATCCACCTGATCTAAGTTTAATGGTTAAAGCTAGAAAAAATGGAGCTAATTATATTAGATCATTATTGTTAGGTTATACGGATGCTCCTGAGGGCTTTGACGTGGGAGAGGGTTATTATAATAGATATATGGCAGGAAATGTTATCGCTATGCCACAACCTCTCTATGGAGATGATGTAGAGTACAAAGATGGTATAGATGCTACTTTAGAACAAGAAGTAAATGATTTAGTGACTTTTTTGACGTGGACAGCTATGCCAGATTTAGAAAAGAGAAGATCTGCTGGCATAAAGGCTATATTTTTTCTATTTATAATGACTATTTTTTTCTACCTCTCATATAGAAAAATATGGAAGGAATTAAAGAGTTAAAGACAGAACCTTCTTTTTAATATAGGTTTTAACTTTTCTATGGTTTTCTTTTCGATTACTTGCTTTCTTGTTAGCACAGCATCATCTAAACAACTGTAAATTTTATCATTCCAATTCCATTTTCTTTTAATTTCTAAATTATTAAATATAGATTTTAATAGCTTTAATACATTCTTTGTATTGCTATTCATGATATTAATTACTTGTTCAACAGTAACGGCTTCATGGCTTTTGTGCCAACAATCATAATCAGTTATCATTGCTATAGTTGCATAACCCATTTCAGCTTCTCTAGCAAGCCTAACTTCTGACATATTTGTCATCCCTATAACATCACATTTCCAGCTTTTATATAATAAAGACTCAGCATAAGTTGAAAACTGAGGTCCTTCAATTGCAATATAAGTACCTCTATTTTTAATTTTTAACCCTTTAATTTTAGACTTCATAATAAGATTAATTAACTGTTCAGATATTGGCTTAGCTAATGAAACATGAACAACACAATCTTCTTCAAAAAACGTTGTAGGCCTTTTTACAGTTCTGTCAATGAACTGATCCACTACTAAAAACTCACCAGGTTTGTGATTATTTTTTAAGCTTCCTACTGCGGATATAGAGATAATATCAGTAACACCAAGTTTTTTAAGTGCAAATATATTAGCTTTATAGTTTATTTTATGAGGCGGAATACTGTGATTAGACCCATGTCTTGGTAAGAAGATAACTTTTAATTTTTTATATTCGGTAATATTTATTTTCGAAGAAGGAGGTCCAAATGGAGTTGTAACTTTAACACTTTTAATATTTTTAATGCCATCTAAGCTATATAGTCCACTACCTCCAATAATACCTAATACTGGTTTCATATTTTATCTCCATGTATGTTGTTTAAGGTTTAATAATTTCTAATAATTCTACTTCAAAAATAAGGGTGGAGTTTGGTTTAATAATATCACCAATTCTTCTATTACCATAAGCAAACCTAGGAGGTATAACCAAGCATCTTTTTTCATTAACTTTCATATTTGTTAAGCCATCATCCCAACCATTTATTACTACACCCTTTCCCAAAAGGAATTCAAAAGATTTAACATGATTGAACTTTTCAATTATGTTGCTATCAAACATATTACCTTTAGCTTTACAAAAGTCTTTGGTGTCGATATTTTTATCAAATATCCACCCCGAGTAATTAACAGATAGAATATCTTTTTTCTGTGAGAGTTTACTATTTTTATCACCATTTTTTAAAGTTTTGATTACCAAACTATTTGGTAAATCAATTGAATTAAGGTTTACAAAAAAGAAATTAAAAATTAATAAAAATATTATTTTTGAAAAAAAACTCATTTACACGCCTTTTAAAAAATTTATTGATCGTTCAAAAGCAATTTCTGCAGCATCTTTATTATATGATTTTCTATCTTTACAATTAAACCCATGGTCTGCATTATCATATTCATATAAGTTTATTTCATTTTTTTCTTTTGAAATATAATTTTTAATTTTTTCTACTGATTGTACAGGTATGCCTTCATCTTTTTTACCTAGGTGAATAACAGCTGAACAATTTAATTGCTTATTTAAAAAATCAGGTATACTACTTCCATAATAACATATACCTTTATCAAAAATAAAAGCTTTCTGCATAGCCAACCAAGATATAGAAGCACCATAACAATATCCTAAAACAGATACATTATAGTTTCTTTTTAAAGAAGCTGCTAAAGCTACTATATCCATTACAGGTAAATCCCATTCTAGCTGATTTTTTAATGATAATCCCTTCTTTAAACCTAGTTTGTCATAAGGTAAGACTATATTTTTTTCTAATCTAGAAAATATATCTGGAACATTCACTAAAAAACCATTTTCTGCATATTCACTGGCTACATCATTAATATGAGAAGTTAATCCAAAAATTTCATATACTAATACTATTGCATTAGATGACTTTTTTTTAGGTTCATATTGTTTATAAGGTATAGTATGACCATCTGCTGATTCTATTGTTTTGTTAATAATTTTTACCATAATATTTAAACATTAAACCTAAACAATATAACATCTCCGTCCTTTACAATATAGTCTTTTCCTTCGGTTTTTATATAACCAGATAACTTTGCTTGCTTTTCTCCTCCTACTTTTATTAATTTCTCACAATTAATCACTTCAGCAGCAATAAAGCCTCTTTCAAAGTCTGTATGTATCTTACCAGCTGCCTCTGGAGCATAAGAGCTTTTTTGTATTGTCCATGCTTTAGTTTCTTTTTCTCCAGAAGTAAAAAAGGTAACTAAATTAAGTAATTTAAACCCTAAGTTTATAAATTGATCAAGACTACTTTTATTAATATCTAAGCTTTGCATTAGTTCTTGCTTTTCTATAGGATCTTTTATAGCTGATAACTCTTCTTCAATTCTTGCAGAAATATTTACTAAAGGTATTTTTTTAGTTTGTGCAAATTTCATTAGCTCTTTACTATAAGTATTACCTATTTTTAAAGAATCTTCATGTAGATTAGCTACATACATAACTGGTTTGAATGATAATATTCCATTTCTATTTATTTTATTTATTTCTTCTTCATCATATTTATCTAAGTCTTTAGTATCTCCTAATTGCAAATCCTTTAATACTTTTTCAAATAAATTTAATTCCTCTAAATACTGCTTTTGTCCCGTTTTAATTTGTTTATTAATTTTATCTAATAGGCTTTCTGTTCTTTCTATATCTGAAAGAAGAAGTTCACTTTCTATAATCTCTATATCATATTCAGGATTTATTTTATCATGAACGTGAGAAATATTTTTATCTTCAAAGCATCGTACTACATGCGCAATAGCATCAACTTCTCTTATATTAGACAAAAATTTATTTCCAAGCCCTTCTCCTTTACTAGCTCCTTTTACTAAACCAGCTATATCTACAAATTCCATTTGTGCATTAATAGTTATTTTCGAATTATTCACTATACTAAGTTTTTCTAACCTCTTATCTGGCACAGGAACTTTTCCAATATTAGGTTCAATAGTACAAAAAGGATAGTTTTCAGAAGCTGCTTTTTGTAAGCCTACTAAAGCATTAAACAAGGATGACTTGCCTACATTTGGTAATCCTATTATCCCACATTTAAAACCCATAATTATAAATTTATAACATTCATAAAATTATTAATTTCCTTTTTTAAAATAAGGTTAATGTTTTTATATATAAGTACAATTTTTTTATCTATTTCATTTTTTTCTATTTTATTAAATTTTGATAGTACGAATTTTTCAGGTATAAAGCTCTTTTCTAAATTTTTAATTCCAATTCTTATTCTGTAATAATCATTACCAATATTCTTATCAATATTTTTTATCCCATTGTGACCTGCTGACCCTCCACCATTCTTAAACTTAATTTTACCAAGTGCTAGATCCAATTCATCATGGAATATAAAGATATTATTTTTGTTAATTTTATAAAAATTCTTTATCAATTTTACTGCTTCACCTGATAAATTCATCATAGTTTTAGGTTTGCATAGGATAACATCATTTTCAAGTATAGAGCCTCTAAAAATAGAACTCTTAAACTTATTATTTATCTTATCTAAATTATACCTTTCAGCTAAATAATCTATAAGCATGAAGCCTACATTGTGTCTGGTAAATTGATATTCGTTACCATCATTTCCAAGACCAACAAATAAAATCATAAATTATTTTTTGACTTCTTCCTCTGCTTTAGTTTCTTCAGTTTTATCTTTATCTTCTTCACTTTCTTCAGTCTTTTCTTCAGCAGATTCGGAAGATACTAGGGCAGATGGAGCTAGTATGCTTGCAACAGTAAAGTCTCTATCTTTAATTGTAGGCTGTACACCTTCATCTATTTCAGTATGACTTATATGTATGCTATCTCCAATTTCTAAGCCTTCTAAATTAAATTCAAAAGTTTCAGGTATTTTATTTACCGGACAAATTACTTCAACTGAATACCTTACTACATTTAATACACCGCCTCTTTTTATTCCTGGACTTAAAGCTTCGTTTGTAAATTTTACTGGCACTTCTATCGTAACTTTTGTTTGGTCATTTACTCTTAGAAAATCAATATGTTCCAATTGATCTGTAACAGGGTTTTGAGATATTCCCTGAACAATTACTCTGGTTTTATTTTTATTGATGGATAAATCATAAATTTTATTTAAAAATGCTGATTTATTTATTTCTGTTCTTAAGTCTTTTACATCTAAAGATATTGGTTCAGGAGTTTTTCCATCTCCGTATATAATAGCAGGAATTTTTTGATCAAACCTTACTTTCTTTGAACTGTTTGTTCCAACCTTATCTCTCAATGATGCATTCAATACAGCTATAGTACTCATATTTTTCTCCTTAATTAAATAAACTTGATACTGAACTATGATTATCTATTCTTTTAACTGCCTCTGCTATCAAAGGCGCTATAGATAATCTTCTAATTCTATTATTATTTTCTTCTTTTAATTTTGATGTAGAATTGGTAGTTACGAGTTCTTTTAACCTAGACTTTTTTATTCTTTCTAATGCAGGTCCAGACAAAACTCCATGGCTAACATAAGCAGAAACAGTTTTTGCTCCTATATTTAAAAGTGCATCTGCTGCATTAGTTAATGTGCCTGCAGTATCAACTATATCATCAATTAATATGCAGTCTTTTTCTTTTACATCTCCAATTATATTTAATACTTCTGAAACATTTGCTTCTTCTCTTCTTTTGTCAACTATAGCTAGACTTGTATTTAATCTATTAGCTATATACCTTGCTCTTACAACACCTCCGACATCTGGAGATATAATTACTGTATTATTCAAATTAAATTTTTTTTTTATATCTTCTAATAATATCGGAGCAGCATAGAGGTTATCAACAGGAATATCAAAAAATCCTTGTATTTGACCTGCATGAAGGTCTATCGTTAATACTCGGTTAGCTCCTGAAGTAGTAATCAAATTTGCTACCAATTTTGCAGTTATAGGTGTTCTGGGCCCTGGTTTTCTATCTTGTCTAGCATAACCAAAATAAGGTATGACAGCAGTAATTTGTTTAGCAGATGCTCGTTTTAGTGCATCAATACATATTAATAATTCAATTAGATTATCATTAGCAGGTTTTGATGTAGAGTGAATAACATATACATCTTGTCCCCTTACATTTTCATCAATTTCGACAAAAATCTCTTCATCAGAAAATTTTCTTATACTAGCCTTAGTTAGAGGAATATTTAAAGTTGCAGCGATTTCCTCAGATAGACTTAAATTACTGTTACATGCTAATAATTTCATATTTTTTTTATATTAATTTAATAAGATAATATACTTAACAATCAAAAAATCCACTGTAAATAGATAAATTAAATTTTTATAACAGATAACATTCTTCCATAATCTTTAAATTTATTATGATAAGAGTATCTATAACTAAAAAATTCATTATTTTGTTTATAGGTATCATCATTTGAAGACCATATATTAGAACATCCTAATTTAATTAATTTGTATTTAGCATAGCCTCTTAGATCAAAAAAACATTTATTGTGGAGGTTTTTGAAAAAAATTTTAGATTTTATGTCATTACTAAGAAATTTTTGTTTAAAGTCAAAACTTACTTCATAACTAGAAGAGCCTATACAAGGACCTAGTGCAATAATAATATCGCTTATTTTTATATTCAAAATTTTTAATTTATCAAAAAAATTTTCTAATATACCACTATATAAACCTCTCCATCCGAGATGAATTACACCAGCTATATGTTTTTTTTTATGAGCTACTAAAATAGGACAACAATCAGCTGTTAATACGCCTAGGGCTAAATTATAAGACAAAGATATCATTGCATCACATTTAAGGTTATTGGAATTTTTATCAATAATTTCTACTTTATTACTATGTATTTGATTAGCTACTATGAGTTGTTTATAATTAAAATTTAATATAGCTGAAATATTTTTTCTATTTTTTAAAACATTTTCTGTTAAATCATTAGATGACAAGCCACAATTTAAGGATGAATATATTCCTGAAGAAACACCCCCTTTCTTTGTAAAGAAACCATGGCAATAATTATTGATATTTGGTGCCAAAATGTAGTTTTTTTTATTCATTTTCAAAAACAAGGTCTTTGATATTATTATTAGTTATTATAAGAACTTTAAATATATCACCCATATAATTTTTATCTATCAACCTTTTTTTCTGAGATAAAAGTAAATCTTTGCTACTAGGGTTACATTTAATCAGTTGAGCTATTCTTTGTTCTATTCCTAATTCTTTTAAAAAGTAACCTTGGGAAAAAGGCCCTATAACTTTACAATTATTTTCTTTGGCTAAAGTATTAAAAAAACTATAGTTGGGTTTTGTACTAAGATCTGTTTGTCCTGGTAAAAAAAAAGCATTAACATGTTTATGTTTATAGATAGCAGATAAAGTACTTGTAGAAACATAATTATCTTGAGCATAATCAATTATAAGAAAAACTCCTCCAAAATTATTTATTAGTTTATAAATGTCTAATAATAATAGATGAGTATACCTAGAGTATTCAAACACAGTACCTTCGTTATTTGTTTTTGGAAACGGAAGTTTTATTGTAACTGGCTTATTGTTAATACTAAAGTCTAAATTATTATTCTGGTTTATAACAACTCTTCTCTCATGCCAATTTTTACCTATTTTTATATATTGATTTACTGGTAGAGCGTCAAAAAATTCATTGGCTATTATAAAGGTTGTTTGATTTTTTATTTGATTTATATCAGAAATTAACTCTGCTTTAGATATAAGCTTTTGATAAAGCTTTAATTCCTTTGATTTTTCTAAAAAATAAACTTTTTCTATTTTAGAATTTAAGCCATTATTCATAATATTAATTGTTCTTAATATATCCCTGCACAAGGTCCCTTTGCCTGGGCCTAACTCTAAATAATTTAACTTATTTTGAAAAAAAACAGGAGCATTGTATATCAACCAGTTGGCTATTAATTCACCAAATACTTGGCTAATTTCTGGTGCAGTAGTAAAATCTCCACTCTTTCCAATAATATTCTTTTTTGAATAGTAACCATATTCCGGATGATATAAACACATAGTCATATACTCTTCAAGTGATATAGACCCTGAAGTAATTATATTATCTTTAATTAGTTTTTCTATTTTTGTCATTGAAGTTAACCAGTACTATTCCTAATAAGATCATGGGCAAACACAATATAATCCCTACAGTAATAAAAGGTTCAATTAAATATCCTATGTGAGTATCTGGTTCTCTGAAAAATTCAATAAATATTCTAAAAACACCATAAAAAATTAAAAAAACTCCACTAGTAGAACCAGCCTTTTTATGATTTTTTTTATAAAAGTAATTTACTAATATAAACAGTAATAGACCTTCTAATAAAGCTTCATAAATTTGACTTGGATGTCTTGGGTTCGGGCCTCCATTAGGAAATACTATTCCAAAAAATAAATTAGTTTCTTTTCCCCATAACTCAGAGTTTACAAAATTAGCAAGTCTTCCTAAAAATATTCCAATTGGTGCTGCACAAGCTATGATATCCATAAGACTTAAAAATTTAATATTTTTAGTTTTAGAAAATAAGTAGCAGGCTAGACAAACTCCTAATATACCTCCATGAAAAGACATTCCTCCATCTCGTATTCCTAACAATATTAATTCTAAATTATTTATAAAAAAATTAAGGTTATAAAATAAAACATACCCTAACCTGCCTCCTAAAATCATTCCTACAGCAGACCAAATCATAACATCATCAAATATTTTTTTTTCTATACAGGCATACTTTTTTGACAAAAATTTACAATAAACTAAGGCTAAAAGTAGACTTATAGCATAAGATATTCCATACCATTTTATTTCTATTCCAAAAAGATCAAATGCAGTTGGACTTATATTAGGAAATTTCATTATCTTTTAAATTTAAATGATTATTTATATAGTCAGATATTCCTTCTTCTAATGAATAAAAAGATTTATCATATCCTACATTACTCAGACTACTTGTATTAGCCTGTGTAAAATATTGATATTGATTTCTAATTTCCTCTGGCATATCTATATATTTTAAATTTATATTTTTCTTCATGTTGTTATAGACATTAGAAACTAAGTCATTAAAAGTTCTAGCTTTCCCTGTTCCTACATTATAAATTCCTGAAATATTTGGCTTTTCTAGAAACCAGATAAGTACTTTTATACAATCCTTAACATAAATAAAGTCTCTTTTTTGCTCTCCATCTTTAAAGCTTATATTATGTGATTTAAATAAAGATGTAGTTTCGTTTTTTTTTATTTGTTGAAAAGTTTTTAATGCTATTGATATCATGTTTTTCTTATGAAATTCATTTGGTCCATACACATTAAAAAATTTCAATGAAATCCATTGAGGCGGGGCAAGATTAAGATAACTTTTACAATAAACATTTCTTTTATCTACCTCATTTTTAGTCCAAGCATAAACGTTTAGAGGTTTAAGTAATTTGAGGTAAGAGATATCAGGCTTATCAATAAAACCTTGAGTTCCATCTCCGTATGTAGCGGCGGATGAGGCGTAAATAAGCCTAATATTATGTAGTATGCAAAGTTTCCATATTTTTTCACTAAAATATATATTGTTTAACCATATTTTATTAGTATCAGGATAGGTAGTAGAAGAGATAGCACCTAAATGAAAAATAACTTTAATCTTCTCTTTTTTTAGGAAGTTTTCTATATTTTGAGGTTCAATTATATGAGAAATCTTGTTAATTTGCTCAAAATAGCTCTTTTCTAATTTACTTTTATAGTCACAAAGTACAGTTTTAATGTTTTTTCTGCAAAGCTCATTTATTAAATTACTTCCTATGAAACCTGCACCCCCAGTTACTAATATCATATTTACCTCTTTTGAACATTATTACTATATTATTAATCATGAATATAGTATTTTATTTTAAGGAGCATATAAATGGAAAAACGAAATAAATTTAAAGATATACTTGGTATTACTAGCGGTATATTAGAAAGTATAGAAGGCGTAAAATTACAATCTAAACAAAGAATTAGATCTAAAATAGCAAATACTTTAAGAGGTTATGATTTAGTTGAGAGAGAAGAGTTTAATGAAATAAAAGCTATCATATTAAGAGTTAGAGAAGAGAATGAGCAACTAATTAAAAGAATAAAAGCCTTAGAAAATAAAAATAAAAAAAAATAATATAATACTAGTAAAATACCTTATATTGCGTTACATATAATAATATATACAATATAAGGTATAAATTATGAAAGTTTCCAAATTACAAAATGTAATAACTAACTATGATCCCTTAGACTTAATTGAAGATATAATAATTAGTAATAATTGGGAATATGAAAGAGATTCTAACAAAAATATTCATGTTGAAGTAGGAGGGGAATGGTGTGATTATCAGCTTTCTTTTGGTGTTAATGATGAAATTAACTTGTTATATATCTCTTGTGCATTAGATATTAAAATACCTAATTATAGAGTTAATGATATTAGTGACTTCTTAGTTAGTATTAATGAAAAGCTTCTTATAGGTCACTTTGAAGTATGGACAGAAGATAGTTGGCCTGTTCTTAAACAATCTTTTCCTGTGCCGTCCAATCAAAGTTTATGTAGAAATCAGCTTGAACAAGCAACTCTGTTAGCTTTAAAGGAGTGTGAAAAGTTTTATCCAGCATTTCAAATTTTTGCTTGGGACAATAAAGATGTAAAAAGTACTTTACAACATATCATGCTTGAAACTCAAGGGGAAGTTTAGCTTAACATAATGAATATTTTAATTATAGGAGCAGGAAGAATGGGTGCCTCTATAATATCCTCTTGGGTCAAGAATAATAAATGTAAATTCTTGAAAATTAGTGTTGTAGAAAAGAGCATAGAAAGAATTAGGCATCTTAAAAAAATTAGTAGTAAAATTGAGACTTATAGTGATATTCCAAATAACTGGACAGGTGATATCTTATTTTTAGCTATAAAGCCTCAAGACTTTAAATTTTTATCTAAAGATATAAAAAATAAAAATATTGTATTCAAGAATGTAGTTTCTATAGTAGCAGGCTTAACCTCTAATAAAATAAAAACGATGTTGCAAACATCTCAGGATATAACAAGAGTAATGCCAAACCTAGCAGTAAAATTAAATTTGGGCATAAGTTGTATTTATCATTCTAAAAGAAACGGGCAAAAAAATAAAAAAAAAATAAATAATTTATTCAGTGTACTAGGTAGTACCATTTATATTAAAGAAGAGAAACTACTAGAGGCAGTAACGGCCATATCTGGAAGTGGACCAGCTTATTTCTTTTTATTTTTATTAGTATTTGAAGATATTGCAAAAGATTTAGGTTTTTCTAATAAAGTATCCAAAGATTTAGTGTTTGCTACAATACTAGGAGCCGTTGAATTAGCTAAGAAAGAAAGTAACACTAAAAGTTTAATCAAGTCTGTATCTAGCAAAAGAGGTACTACTGAAGCTGCATTAAAAGTACTTGAAAAAAGTAATGCAGGTTTATATACATTAATGAGAAAGGCAATATATGCTGCAAAAGATAGAGCAAATGAAATATCAAAGTCAATTTAATGCTTAATAAAAAAGTAGTAGATTATTTTTTCAAACAAGCAGCCATTGGAGAATGGGATAATATTAATTTTCTGAAAATAGAGAAGAAATTTAAACTAGAAAGAAATAGCATTAAAAAACAATTAGAGGATAAAATATTTTTCTTACATAATTATGATAGATTTATAGATAAAAAAGTTATGAAATCAGTCTCTAATGAGGACTTTAATATAAGTTCTCCGGAGGAGATTATTCAAGAATATATTATGAATAAACTAGATTTTATGAATCAGCATAAATTAGCTATTTCTAATATATTTAATTTTTATCTTAGCAACCCAAAGTTTTATTTAATTAGTTTGAAAAGTAGTAAAGCTTCTATAGAGCTTTACTTAAATAAATTTTACTTTACTCGTAGTAATATAAAAAAAAAGGTATTAGAAAAGGCTTTATTGGTTATACTTTTGTTAGCAATAAAAAAGTGGTTGTACGAAGATAATAACAATAGTATGTCTTATGCAATAATAGATAAAGGCATTAAGAGAATAAAAAATAATTCACAGTTATTTGAGGCAGTAAATAAAACTAAAATATAATTCTTATATATTATTGATAAGGAAGGTTAAGTTCAACCTTTAGACCGCCTAAATAAGATTTATCTAAAATTATTTTACCTCCATGACTTTGAACAATGTCTTTGGTAATAGTTAAACCTAACCCAGTGTTTACAGAATCTGATAGTCTTGACTCATCTATCCTATAGAATGCTTTAAATACATCCTCTCTTTTGTTTTTTGGTATACCGTTACCATCATCTTCAATGTATATACTAATATAATTTTTATTTTTTTTAGCAGAAATTTCTATTAAGTTTTTTGAATAAGATATAGCATTAGATAAAACATTTGATAGAGCTCTCTTCATTGCAAATTGTTTAATTATTAGTGTTAATTTTTTATTGATTTTATTTCTGATTACTTTTGAATCATTTATAATATCTTTATCACACAGCTTTTTAATTAATCTATATATATTTGTTCTCTTTACTTTTTCGTCTTTTTCTCCTCTAGCAAAAGCTAGGTAAGTATCAATCATATCACGCATTTCTGATACATCATCGCTTAAACTTTTTATTGCATTTTTATCTTGTAACAATGCTATTTGTAAATTCATTCTAGTTAATGGTGTTCTTAAATCATGACTTATACCAGCTAGCATTTGAGTTCTATTATTTATCTGATTATTTATTCTTGCCCTCATTTTTATAAACACCCTAGATAATTGTCTAAGTTCATACGCTCCTCTTGGCTTTAAGTCATAATTGTTATTTCCTTTTCCAAACTCCTCTGCAGCTAATATTATATTTCTTAAAGGTTTAATTTGTTGTTTCATAAAATATAAAGCTAACGTAAGTAAAAATAGAGCAGTCAATAGCATCCATATCATAAAAACTTCTATGGTAGAACTATAAAGGTTTTTTCTAGCAACAGAAAACTTCAATATACCGTTATTTACTGCAACAAAGACGATTACTTTATTTTTAACTAATTGTGTATCAAATTTATAGGGATATTTAATTCTCTCATATAAGGATTTTTCTAAAGTTTTATCCAAAAGAGTATTTGCTTTGTGCTGAACAAATTTATCTAACTTTTTATTGGGATACCATATTGATTTTATTAAAAAATTACTTTCTGCTTTATCAAACTGAGTCTTAATATCTTCTGAAGAAAATTGTTTTTCTTCCAATGTCTTTATTATAAAAGAAATTTGCCCACCCAATGCTAGAGCTAACCTTCTACCTACATCATCCCAGTGTCTTTCATAAAAAAAGTATATTAATACTAATTGTAGTAATAAAACAGGTATTAAGATTATTACCAAAGATCTACCAAAAAGGTTTTTGGAAAAAATTTTCTAGTATTCATTTTGTTATGGATCTAACTTATATCCAATACCTCTTGAGGTTAGTAATATATTTTTCGAGCTTGGTAAAGAAGATATTTTTTCCCTTAATCTTTTGACAAGAACATCTACAGTTCTAATAGAAACGTCAATTTCTTTTGCTAATTCTTCTCTTTTCACATCATTTCCTAATTTTTCATATAAATATAGCAGTACTTTAGTTTCTTTTATAGTTAATTTGACTGATGATGAATCTTTGCTAAGGAAGTTCTTTATTACATCAAAATTAAAAATACCAATTTTAATAGAATTTATTTCTTGTTTTATTGCTTTATTTCTTTTTACTACATTTTCTATTCTTAACATTAATTCTTCTGGTTCAAAGGGCTTTGATAAATATTCATCAGCTCCAGTTCTTAAACCTTTAATTCTATCACTAGGGTTACCCATGGCAGATAGCATAAGTATAGGAGTATTATATTTTTTTCTTATATTAGTTGCAAAAGTTAATCCACTTTCTTTTGGTAGCATAACATCTAAAATTAATAAATCAAAAATTATATTAAACATCATTTCTTTGGCAGCTGCCGTATTTTCAGCTACATCTACTAAATAACCTTTTTCGTTAAGAAAGCTTTTTAATAAATTACCAAGCTTTTTATCATCATCAATAACTAAAATATGTTGTTGTTTATGCATAACTTACAATAACAAATAATTTTTATATTAATAAAGAATTATTTTCTTTTAATATTTATAAATATAGATTATTACTATTCATTGGAGAAGATATTGGATTATAGTAATTTAGAAGGTTTTATATTTTTAGATGGACAATTATTAAAATGGTCTGATGCCAAACTGCATGTTTTAAGTCATGGATTGCATTATGCTAGCTCAGTTTTTGAAGGAGAGAGAGCTTATAAAGGCAAGGTTTTTAAGGAATTAGAGCATACTCAGCGTTTAATAAAGTCTGCTGAAACTTTAGGTTTTGAAATACCTTATAATATTGATGAAATATGTAAAATTAGAAAAGATGTGCTTGAGGCTAACAATATCATTGATGGTTATATTAGACCAGTAGCTTGGAGAGGAAGTGAAATGATGGGAATATCTGCACAACAAAATACAATACATTTTGCATTAGCAGCATGGAAATGGCCATCTTATTTTTCTCCAGAAGCACGATTAAAAGGTATAAGATTAAATGTTTCAAAATGGAAAAGGCCAGATCCCTCAACTGCACCTGTAAATACTAAAGCAGCGGGACTTTATATGATATGTACTCTTTCTAAACATGAGGCAGAAAACTTAGGTTTTGATGATAGTTTAATGCTTGATTATAGAGGTTATGTTGCTGAGGCTACAGGAGCTAATATTTTTTTTGTTAAAGAAAATGAAATCCATACGCCTATAGCCGATTGTTTTTTAAATGGTATCACGAGACAAACGGTAATGAAGTTAGCTAAATCTGAAGGATTTATAGTAATTGAAAGAAGGTTAAAACTAGAAGAACTAAACTCCTATGAAGAATGTTTTGTTACTGGAACAGCTGCAGAAGTAACTCCAGTTAGCTTTATAAACAATATTCAATTTAAGCCAGGAAAAACTAGTAAATTACTTATTGAGAAATATACAGAGCTTACACTTAGCTAAGTTTTCCATTTTAATTCTTCTTTTAGATCACTTTTTTTAGCTTCCACCCAAAATCCAGCATTTTTAGTTTTTTCATACTTCCAAAATGGACCCTTAGTTTTAAGCCAATCAATAATAAAGTGACAAGAATCAACTGACTCTTTCCTATGCTTAGATGCTGTAATAACTAAGACTATTTGATCTCCAGGGAATAGTTCTCCATATCTATGTATAATTGTGGTACCCAGTATGTCCCATCTTTGTAATGCTTCACTCTCAATATTTTTTAAAATTTTCTCTGTCATTCCAGGATAGTGCTCTAATGTCATAGATAATAACTCTTCATTTTTTCTTTTATTGCGAACAGTTCCTATAAAGCTACTAATAGCGCCAACATTTTCACAATTTGATTCTAATATTTTTATTTCTTTTTCTATAAAAAAGTTATTTTTTTGAACTTTTATCATTTATCCTCCAGTCATAGGGGGAAAAAAGGCAACTTCATCTTCTTTATTAATTTTATCTTTAAAACTTGCAATTTCCATATTTATAGAAACTTTGATAGATGATACATCTGTAAAAACTGATTTATAATTATCATTGATATTTTTTAAAAAATTGACTAATTCTTCAATAGTTTGAATATTATCTTTAATATCTAAACTTTCTTCAGCATTACCTATCTGATCTTTTATCCATGAGAAGTATAATATTTTCATATCAGGTCCTTTTTTTATGAGAAAAATAAACTTTATAAGAGTATTTGAAACCTGTATAGATTGTCAATACAGTAGTGATCCATAAACATGAAATAGCAAAATGAGTCATATCAAAATATTTTAGTAATAAATCATGAGCTAAGAATAGTGATATTGAAATAAATTGAAAAGCTGTTTTTAATTTTGAAATAAAGATTACATCAATATTTTTTCCTTTAGTAACTAGCATAAACTCTCTATTTCCTGATACTATAAATTCTCTTGTTATTATAAGTAATGCCGGAATAAGTACAGCATTTTGAAAAGTTAGTATATATATCAAAGCTGAGGAAGATAACACCTTATCAGATACAGGATCAAAAATTTTTCCAAAAACTGATTCTTGATTCAACCTTCTAGCAATATAACCATCAAAAAAGTCAGTTACACTAAATAATATAAAAAGCGTTAACACTATAAATCTCTCTTTAGAGTAGTCCAAGTCTATTAAGAATAAAAAGCTTATAACAATTGGAAATAATAATCTCAATAAAGTTAAAAAATTAGGAATATTCATTTAATGCACCCTGAAGTAATTATATATAATTTTTGCGATATTTTTATTAATTCCTTGAACATTTTCAAGTTGCCTTAATTCTGCTTTTTTTATTTCCTCTAATGAACCAAAGTGTAAAATTAGGTTTTTTTTCCTTCTTGGTCCAATATTATCAATATTATCAATCTCAGATTTAAAAAGATTACTATTTCTTTTATTTCTATGATTTGTAATAGCAAAACGATGAGCTTCATCACGAAGCCTTAATAAATAGTAAAAGAGAGGCTCATTTCTTTTAATGTAAATTTGTATCCCTAAACTGTTGTAAAACTTTTCATTACTTGCATTTCTCATTTTACCTTTACTTATACTGATTAACGAAATATTTTTAATTTCTAAATTATTTAATACTTCTTTCGCAACCGAAAGTTGACCCAAACCTCCATCTATAATTATTAAATCAGGAAAACTCTCATTATTTTTTTTGTTAAGTCTTCTATTTAAAACTTCTTTCATCATACCGTAATCATCATTTTTAGAAGCTATTTTAATATTAAATTTTCTATACTCCTTTTTATTAAATCCATTAATATCAGCAGTAATAAAGCTACCGACAGCCTCTTTTCCAGAATAGTGAGAATTATCATAGACTTCAATTTTCTTAATGGTATGTGCTAAACTAAATTTTTTTTTAATTAATTTATGTAACTCAATTATATTTGAAGATTTTGATATTTTATCTGCTAAATTCTTTTTTGCCTTATTTATACCTTCATCAATAATTTGCATAAAATCTTGCCTATTAGGTAATTCTATTTTTACATCTTTTTTATTTTGCAAAGATAAAGCTTTTTGTAGTAATTCTTTTTCCTGTATATCACAAGATATAAATACTTTGCCAGGTATACTGGTATTATTTGAATAAAACTGGGCAATAAATTTATTCAAAATAAGTTTATTTTTTTCTCCTTTATATATGTATGGATAGTGAGTGTTAGAACCAAAGTTTTTGCCATTTCTAAAAAATATAATTTCTATTGCATATACATTTTTAATATTAGTTATGCAAAAGAAATCTGCAGAAATTGTACTTTTCGAAGTATTTTTACTAGTTTGGTTAATTTTATCAAGTGATCTAATTTTGTCTCTTAAAATTGCAGCTTTTTCAAAGTCTAATTTTTCTGAATATTTATTCATATCACTAACCATTCTTTTTAAAATCTTACTTTCTTTTCCTAACAGAAAATTATCTAGGTTATCAACTATTTTATTATACTCTTCTTTACTTATGAGATTTGTACATGGAGCCGAACACCTTTTTATTTGATACTGTATGCACGGTCTTTTTTTATTGTCAATCTCATGATCACTGCATGTCCTAATTGGAAAAACTTTTTGTAATATATCTAAAGTATTATTTACGTGGAATACTGATGCAAACGGTCCATAATATTTATCACCCTTAATCTTTTTGCCCCTATGTTTTTTAATTTGACACCACTTATGACTCTTTCTTAGAGTTATATAAGGATAGGATTTATCATCTTTTAACAATATATTAAATTTAGGCTTAACTTCTTTTATCAAACTGGCTTCCAATAATAAGGCATAAGCTTCATCTTTAGTAATAATAAAATCAATTTTATTAACTAAAGAAACCATTTTTTGAAGACGGAAGTTTAGTTTTAAAGGGTTCGAGTAAGATTTAACTCTCTTAAATAAATTTTTAGCTTTTCCTATATATAATATTTCATTATCAAATGCTAACATCTTATAAATTCCACTCTTGTTAGGAATATTCTTTGAGTATTCTTTTATTACATTTATACCTTTTTCAAGATTGAGGTAGCTCATAATTATTTAACTTTTTTTTTTAAGATAAAACCTATATCTGTTCCTTTTTTATAAATTTCACTTTTATTTATTTTTATATTAATTTTATATACGTTTTTAATTTTTTCAAACTCATTAGAAAGTTTATTAGCAAGTGTTTCCACTAAATTTATATGTCCATAGTTACCTATACTTTCTAATATATTTAATACCTGTTGATAACAAACAGTACTCAAGATCTTGTCATTCAATTCTTTTCTTTTAATTAATAATTTAACCGAAATTCTTATTTCTTGTTTATTCTTTTTTTCTTCAGGATATACCCCAATAGAGCATTTAGTGGTATAATTTTTAATAAAAATAATATTTTTTTCCATATTAATCTTGTGACTTTATATTATTGGAAACTTGTCCCCATCCAAGATGTTGCCCACCATCTAAAGTAATAATTTGTCCGGTAATTGATGGCATAGATAATAAAAAAATAACTGTTTTTGCTATTTCGTGAGGCTGACTACCTATTTGCAATGGCATTCTTTTACACTGATTTTTAAATTCTAAATCTGTTTGAAACTTACTTTTTATAACTGGTCCAGGCCCAATTGCATTAACTTTAATTTTTGGAGCAAGTTCTAGAGCTAATGTTTTTGTCATAGTCCACAAAGCAGACTTAGAGATTGTGTAACTTAAGAAGTGTGGAGTTAAGTTTAAAACTCTTTGATCTAATATATTTATTATATCCCCACTTTTTTTACTTGGGAGGTTTTTAAAAAATAGCTTAGAAAGAGTTAAGGGCGCATCCAGATTAGCTGACATGTGTTTATTCCAGCTAGATGAATTAACGCTCTTAAGACTATCATATTCAAAAACTGATGCATTATTGACTAAACAATCTATGTAACCAAACTTCTTTTTTGCTGTTTTGAATGCTTTTTCAACTTCTTTTTGATTACTCAAATTTGCCTTGACGCAAAAAGCTTTTTCAAATCTTTTATTAATTTTATTTCTTAAACCATTAGCAGCTTTTTCTGATTTATTATAGTGAATTATTATATTACATCCTATATCAGCCAGGGCCTCGGATATTGCTGCTCCAATTCTTTTAGCTCCCCCAGTTATGAAAACATTTCTTTTTTTTTTTAGCATCAAATACTTAGCTCATCTTTCTCAATTTTAGATATTTCATCTCTTATTTCTGCTGCTCTTTCAAAATTTAATTCTTCTGCTTCTTTATACATATCAATTCTAAGTTGTTTTAAATACTTTTTTAGATTATCACCATTTTTTATTTTTTTATTATCTGATTCAATATTATTTTCTTTCTGGGTTATTTCGTCTACTAGGTTACCAACTTTTTTTATAATCGTTTTTGGTTTTATATTATTTTTTTTATTCCATTCAATTTGTTTTTTTCTTCGCCTATCAGTTTCGTTTAAAGCTTCTTTAATAGACTTAGTAATTACATCTGCATATATTAATACTTTACCATTTATATTTCTAGCTGCTCTTCCAATAGTTTGAATTAATGAAGTTCTAGATCTAAGAAAACCCTCCCTATCTGCATCTAAAATTGCTACAAGTGAACACTCAGGTATGTCTAATCCTTCTCTTAGCAAATTAATACCTACTAATACATCAAACTCACCTAATCTCAAATCTCTAATAATTTCTATTCTTTCAACGGTATTAATATCGGAGTGTAAGTATTTTACTTTAATTCCACTTTCTTTTAGAAAGTCAGTTATATTTTCAGCCATCTTTTTTGTTAGCGTAGTGACTAAGACTCTTTCTTTTTTATTGGTAACTTTGTGTATTTCATGTAGGAGATCATCAATTTGACTTTTTGCTGGTTTAACCATGCATAAGGGTTCGACTAGTCCAGTTGGTCTAATAACTTGCTCAACGAAGACACCTTTTGTTTTTTCTAATTCCCAGTCTCCAGGAGTAGCGGATATAAAAACGGTTCTAGGACGCATTTCTTCCCATTCTTCAAACTTCAAAGGTCTATTATCTTTGCAAGAGGGAAGTCTAAACCCATGATCAGAAAGAGTGCTTTTTCTACTAAAATCTCCTTTATACATACCTCCTATCTGAGGTACTGTTACGTGGCTTTCATCTATAAATAATAAACTATTATCTGGTATATATTCAAAAAGTGTTGGGGGTGCTTGTCCAGGATTTCTTCCAGACAAGTACCTAGAATAATTTTCAATTCCTTGGCATGATCCTGTAGTTATAAGCATTTCTATATCATACTTAGTTCTTTGTTCAAGTCTTTGTGCCTCAAGAAGTTTTTTTTCTTTTTCAAATTCAAAAAGTCTTATTTTTAAATCTTTTTTAATTTCTTCTATTGCTGTTTTTAAGGTAGGTTTAGCAGTAATATAATGACTATTCGCATAAACTCTTATATTGTTTAATTTAGAAATTTTCCTTCCTGTGAGAGGATCAACTTCATATAAGGCTTCTATTGTATCTCCAAAAAATTCTATTCTCCATGACTTATCTTCTAGGTGGGCAGGAAATATTTCCAAAATATCTCCTTGAACTCGAATATTACCTCTATTAAAGGACACATTATTTCTTTTATACTGCATGTTTATTAATTTTTTTACTAATTCATCTCGAGGTATTTCATCATTATACTTTATATCTATTATCATTTTAGAATAGGTTTCTACTGGACCTAGTCCATATATACATGATACTGATGCAACTATAATTACATCTTTTCTTTCAAACATCGACCTAGTAGCAGAGTGTCTTAATCTATCAATATGTTCATTTATTGAAGAATCTTTTTCAATAAACGTATCTGTTCTTGGGACATATGCTTCAGGTTGATAATAGTCATAATAAGATACAAAATATTCTACGGCATTTTCTGGAAACAGAACTTTCATTTCTCCATAAAGTTGTGCGGCAAGAGTTTTATTTGGAGCCATTATTAAAGCAGGTCTTTGTAGTGATTGAATAACATTAGCCATAGTAAATGTTTTTCCTGAACCAGTTACTCCTAAGAGCACTTGATCTCTTTGTTTATCTTTAACACCTTTAATTAATTCTTTAATCGCTTGTATTTGATCACCTGCAGGAGAAAATTCAGAAACCAGTTTAAGAGATCCAAACTTTTCTTCTGGAAATAGATTTTTTATACTATTTTTATTAACTTTTAACATTTTTCCATTTATTATTTTTTATATAGTTTTGAATACGAGATATTGCCTTTTTTATGTTTTCTTCCGAGTTTGCATAGGATATTCTCAAATAACCTTCTCCATATTCACCAAAACTTTTACCTGAGACTGTAGTAATTCCTAATTCATAAAGTAAAATATCTTGAACTTGATCAGAGCTAAGACCAGTCTCTTTAATTGAAGGCATGCAATAGAAAGCACCTTGGCTCTGATTACAATTAAAACCCTCTAAATTATTAATTTCTTCATATATCATTTGTCCTCTTTTATTAAAAGTTTTTACCATTTTATCCACACACGTTTGAGGGCCTTCAAGAGCAGCAACAGCAGCATATTGGGTAGCAGCATTTGTGCATGAGAATGAATTTATATTTAATCTTTCAGACATAGGTACTAGTTTTTTAGGCCAAACACTATATCCAATCCTCCATCCAGTCATAGCATAGGTTTTTGACCATCCATCTAATAATATTAGTCTGTCAACAATTTCTGGATAAGATAACATAGAAACAAAATTACTCTTATCATAAACAATTCTACTATAGATTTCATCAGACAGAATATGAACTTGAGGGTTATTTTTTAATAAATTTACTATCTCATCCATATCCTTTTTACTTATCAGGCTCCCCGTTGGATTAGAAGGAGAGTTAAGTATTATTAAACTAGTTTTTTTATTAATAGAATCTTTTAGTCGCTGAATATCTATATTAAAACCAGTTTTACTTTCAAGTTTGATAGGAATAGCTTTTGCTCCAGTGTAATTAATTACACTTTCATAAATGGGAAAACCCGGATTAGGATAAATTATTTCTTTATTTTTTCCTCCAAACATTAATATAGCGTGCCACATAGTTACTTTACCCCCGGGAACGATCAGAATATTATCTGGGTTTACATTAGCATTTCTTCTTAATAACAAATCTTTGGAAACAGCTTCTCTTAGCTCCAATATTCCATTAGCAGGAGTGTAGCCATGCTTACCATCTTTAAGTGCTTTAACAGCGGCAGTTATTATATGTTCAGGAGTTTTAAAGTCAGGTTGGCCAATACCCAAATTAATTATTTCTTTGCCTTGTTGTTTAAGCTTTTCTGCTTTTCCTAATATAACAAACGCATTTTCAGTGCCTAGTCTTGATAAGTTTGGATTAATAGTTGTTTCTCCCTTAATTTATATTTAAAACATTAACAATATCTTAAAAAATAGTTTATAACATAAATTATTATGAAAAATAATTTAATATCACATAGAGTTAGAAATATAAAGCCATCCCCAACTATGGCAGTAACTTCAAAAGCTAGAGAATTAAAAGCTTTGGGTAAAGATGTAATTGGTCTAGGAGCTGGAGAACCTGACTTCGATACGCCAAATCATATTAAAAAGGCAGCGGTCAAGGCAATTGAGGAAGGAAAAACTAAATATACTGCGGTAGATGGAATAACAGAGCTCAAAGAAGCAATTGCAAAGAAATTTTATAATGACAATAATTTGTCTTATAAAATATCAGAAATATCTGTAGGTACTGGTGGCAAACAAATTTTGTATAATGCTTTTCAAGCTACAGTAGATAAAGGAGACGAGGTAATTATTCCGTCTCCATACTGGGTATCTTATCCAGATATGGTAATTTTAGCTGAAGGCGTTCCAAGGTTTATTGAGACAAAAAAAGAAAACGATTTTAAAGTTACGGCAAGTATGTTGGAGAAGGTTATAACTAAAAAAACAAAGTGGATTATTTTAAATTCTCCTTCAAATCCTACAGGGTCATGTTATTCAAAAGAAGAATTATTTGAAATTGGTACTTTTTTAAAAAAATATGAAAAATTATTTATATTAACTGATGACATATATGAGAAAATAATTTATGAAAACTTTAATTTTTTTACTATAGCTCAGGTTGTTCCTGAATTGAAACCTAGGGTACTGACTGTTAATGGAGTATCGAAAGCATACTCTATGACTGGATGGAGAATTGGTTATGCAGGAGGGTCAGAAGTTTTAATTAAATCAATGGCTAAAATTCAATCACAATCTACATCTAATCCTACCTCAATTAGTCAGTATGCAGCATTAGAGGCATTAACATCATCAAATAAGTTTTTAGAAGATAATAATGCAGTGTTTTTAAAGAGAAGAAATATGATTGTAAATTTAATAAATAATGCAAAAGGTTTAGAATGTAATATTCCAAATGGAGCCTTTTATATTTTTCCTTCTTGCGAAAAGTTAATAGGTTTGAATACACCAAAAGGCATTTGTATATCTAATTCTTCTGATTTTTGTGAGTATTTACTTGATGAAGAAGGTGTAGCAGCTGTTCCAGGCATTGCATTTGGTGCTGAAAACTTTTTTAGAATTTCTTATGCTACTTCTGATGCAATACTAGAAAATGCTGGTAATAGAATTATTAGAGCTTGTAATAAGTTAAGTTAAATTATTGGTTAATTAGTATATAATTTAGTAAAATTACTCTGCACTAAAGGTATCCATTTTTTAATATTTTCTATTCTAGTCTTGCTAGATGGATGAGTGCTTAAAAACTCTGGTCTATTATTAGCGTTTATTTTACCCATCCTTTCCCACATTTTATAAGCTTCTGAAAGATCATAGCCAGCAAAATGCATAAAAACTAAACCTAAATAGTCCGCTTCTGATTCGTGGTTTCTACTAAAAGGTAGCATTACACCAAAGGTAGTAAAGTATTGATATAGCTTTTTGCTATCTCCAGTTAGAGGCCTTCCTAATAGAATTTTTTCTAAAGCCATAGTTCCAATATCTAAAAGCATACCTTGGCTAGCTCTTTCAGAACCATGCCTTGCTACAGCATGAGCAATTTCATGTCCCATCAATGCAGCTAAAGAATGTTGATTATTTGCTATTTCCAATATACCAGAATAAACAGCCATTTTACCTCCAGGCATACACCAAGCATTTTTAATATCTTTATTATCCACTAAAACTACCTCCCAAGCAAAATTAGCAGTAGGATCTTTTTTATTAACGGTTTTATAATATCTATTAATAGCTTTTTTTAAACTTTCCGTAACTTGCTTGATTTGATCTAGTTGATTACTACTATCAACTAATTTTGCTTTCTTTTTAAAACTCTCATAAGCTTTAAATGCTTCAGGGTAAATAACATCATCTCCTAAGATCATGATTTGTTTTCTTTCTGTAATAGATACTGATGAGCAAGATAGTAAAAGAAACACAGAAAATAATGTAAAAATTTTTTTCATTACTTATACTATATATATGTTAATAAAAAAAAAAAAATATTTTAATATTAAAGAAAATAAAGTCACTGACGAAATTAGCTTTATAAATAGAAGAAACCTAATAAAAGGCTTAAGTAGTTTTTTACTTTATCCTGATTATAAGCACGTATATTCTAATCAAAATAATCAAAATAGTTTCAACATAAATATTAGACCCCCAACAAAGTATGAAGTTATTACAAAATATAATAATTATTTTGAATTTGGTACTAGTAAACAAATATGGAAATCTGCCCAAAAACTTGAAACTGAAAATTGGTTTATTAAGATAAAAGGTGGAAAGTTTGATGGAAAAGATGTTGCTTTAGAAAAATTAATAAAAAACATAGACCTTGAAGAAAGAATTTACAAATTTCGTTGCGTTGAGGCATGGTCTATGATTATTCCTTGGTATGGGTTTCAGTTATCTAATCTTATTAAAATATTAGAGCCAGAAAATAATATCAAATTTGTTTTATTTAAAACCTTCTTTAATCCAAAAGTAGCCTCAAATCAAAAACAAAAATGGTATCCCTGGCCTTATCAAGAAATTATAACTATTGAAGAAGCTTTAAATCCTCTTGCTTTTATAGCTACAGGCTTATATGGAAAAAATTTACCTAAACAAAATGGTGCTCCTCTTAGATTAGTGTTGCCTTGGAAGTACGGCTTTAAATCTATTAAGTCAATTACACATATAGAGTTTTTAAAAGATAGAAAAAAATCTTTTTGGCAAACTATAGCTCCAAATGAATATGGGTTTTGGGCTAATGTTAACCCAAATGTACCTCATAGAAGATGGAGCCAGCAATACGAAAAAGATATTGGGTCAGGTAATAAATATCCAACAAAAATTTTTAATGGGTATGAAAAATGGGTTAAATCTTTATATAAAAATATAAAGAATGAACCTTTATTCTTGTGATTCTAAAAACTTTTCTACTTCTAAAGCCGCCATGCATCCATATCCTGCCGCAGTAACAGCTTGTCTAAAAATTTTATCATGAACATCTCCTGCAGCAAAAACTCCTTTTTTATTTGTATAAACTTGATTAAATACTTTTAAATAACCTTGATTATCGAGCTCTAGCTTATTTTTAAATAATAAAGTATTAGGTTCATGTCCTATTGCTATAAAAACACCATCTAATTCTAATGAGGAAGTGCTATCATTTTTTAATGATTTTATAGTAACATTCTTTAAAATTTTTGGGTTATCCTCTCCATTTATATCTACAACAGTTGTGTCCCATATGAAGGAAATCTTATTATTAGAAAAAGCTCTCTCTTGTAATATTTTCTCGGCTCTTAACTTATTTCTTCTGTGAATTACTATTACTTCTTTAGCAAATTTTGATAAGAATAATGCTTCTTCTATAGCTGTATTTCCACCTCCTACAACAGCAACCTTTTTTCCTTTAAAGAAAAAAGCATCACATGTAGCACATGCGGAAACTCCATGTCCTCTGTATTTTTCTTCATTTTCTAACCCTAACCACTTAGCACTAGCTCCAGTAGCTATAATAATAGATTTAGTTATAAAAGATTTACTTAACCCACTCTCCAATACATAAGGGTATACATCTAAATTAATATTGGTAATTTGTTCATTTAATACCTCACAACCTACATTTTTTGCTTGGTTTATCATACCATCCATTAAATCTGGTCCTAGAACTGGATCTCGAAAACCAGGATAATTTTCAACATCTGTAGTAATTGTTAATTGTCCTCCAGGTTGAGTGCCATTTACCATTATTGGTTTAATATTAGATCTTGCAGCATAAATTGCAGCCGTGCAGCCAGCCGGACCAGAGCCCAATATTATTAAATTAGTTTTAGTAGTTTCCATTAAGTTATATGACCTAATATATTTTTCTTTATTATTTCAGTTGTATCTAACACTTTTATTTTATTACATTTTTTAAGCAAAGATTCAAATGAAAATGCATAACCTTCTCTTATAATTTTTTCACAGAAATTAAGATGTTTGCGAGAACAAATTTTTTTATTATAATAAATCCTAACTGGTTTCTTATATTGACATGCTTCACTAATCATTGAAATAGAGTCTCCAGTGATTACTAATTCATCTGAAAAGCTAAACATATCTTTTATAGGATTATTTTTTTTTTCTATTTTTGGATGATAAACCACTTTTATAGAATTATGTTTAAAATTCCACTTATCTATGCTTTTAATAACTTCAATACTAGTTCTTCTACTTGTGGATATTAACAATATTCCCTTTCCTATTTTTTTTAAAATTTGATCAATAATAATACTGACACTATCTGATTCTAATTTGTAATTACCATGATTACCACCAACTAATAATGATATTATAGGATTATTTTTATAAGGGTTTTTTTTCTTTGAAGATACTTTTTTTAATGCAGGACTTCCTAAAGTTCTAATTATATTAGGTTTATCAATAATCTTGTCGTGATGGGGTGTAAATATAAATTTATATCTAGATTTATTGATGGAAAATTTAGGATACATTAGATGTACTAGGATTGGAGGTTTTTCAAACATTGAAAACAATCTATTTGAAATTGGAAAGGTTCTTCTACCACAAGATAAAACTAAATTAGGAAGCTCTTTAGTGTTTTTTATATCTAATGCATGAATATGTATTAAACCTCCAAAGGTTTGTAAAATAAAGTTAGGTAGTCTGGCCATCCAATTATATTTTACTTCAATAATTTTAAATGGAATCTTAAGTGACTCGAGCACGGCTAGAATTTGGTTTTTATTACCTGTTCTATCGTCTATCAGTGCCCAAATAAGGTATTTATTTTTATTATAGAAACGCAATATTTTCTACTTCATATTCCTTAGAACCCCCTGGAGAATAAACTTCAATAATATCATCAATTTTCTTTCCTAGTAAAGCTTTTGCTAAAGGAGAAGATATTGAAATTTTACCATTCTCTACATCAGCTTCTTCTGTGCCAACAATTTGATAAATAATGTTCTTTTTTTTTCCTATTTCACCAAGTGTTACTGTTGCACCAAATATAATTTTATTACTTTTGAGTTTTTTTGTATTAATTACCTCTGCACGACTAATCTTATTTTCTAAATCTGCTATTCTGCCTTCTATAAAACTTTGTTTTTCTTTAGCAGCATGATATTCTGCATTCTCGGATAAGTCTCCATGTTCTCTGGCTTCAGCTATAGATTTTATTACACCGGGTCTTTCAACTGTCTTAAGGGTTTTTAATTCTTTTTCTAGTTTTTCAAATCCAATATTTGTTATAGGTATTCTATTCATATTTCCCTCTAAAAATATAATTTAAAATAATTAATAAGACACTTTTATATGAAAATATTAATAGGATTGCAATGATTTTATATTAAGCTTATTTTTATTTAGATTTTCTAATGCTAACAATACGGCATTACAGCCAGATAATGTTGTATAATAAGGTACGTTTGTGTGTAGAGCAGCTTGTCTTAATGAAAAGCTATCAGCTATAGATTGGTTGCCTTCTGTTGTATTTAGAATTAATGCTATATCATTATTTTTAATCATATCTACAATATGAGGTCGTCCTTCTCTTACTTTATTTACGATATTTGCCTTAATCCCTGACTTTTTTAAAAATAAGCCTGTGCCTTTAGTACAAATTAAACTAAAACCTAGTGCTACTAAGTTTTTGCATAAATCAATAATGTCAGGTTTATTTTTATTTTTTACAGAAATAAAAATATTTCCTTTAAGTGGTAAGTTAACTCCTGTAGCAATTTGCGATTTAGCAAAAGCACGTCCAAAGTTAGTATCTAATCCCATTACTTCACCAGTAGACTTCATTTCTGGCCCTAATAGTACATCTACTCCTTTAAATTTTTTAAATGGAAAGACTGCTTCTTTAACAGCAAACTTTTTCTTAGTAGACCAAGGTAAAAGATGTTTTTTGTTAATTTTTTTTCCTATCATACACCTAGCAGCTAATTTTGCTATTTGATTACCTGTTGCCTTGGCAACAAATGGAACTGTCCTACTTGCTCTAGGGTTTACTTCTAATATATAGATTAATTCTTTTCTATTCTCATATTTAACTGCAAATTGAATGTTTAACAAGCCTATAACCTTTAAATTTTTAGCTATTAATTTAGTCTGTTTAACAATTTTTTTAATTGTTTCTTGACTTAGTGAGTATGGAGGAAGTGAACAGGCAGAGTCACCAGAATGAATTCCAGCTTCTTCTATATGTTCCATGATGCCTGCAATAAAAACATTTTTACCATCTGATAATGCATCTACATCTACTTCCACAGCATCATTTAAAAATTTATCTATAAGAATTGGCTTTTCACCAAATGTGTCAACGATGTAATTTACATATTTTTCTAATTCATTTTCATTAAATATTATTTTCATAGCTCTACCTCCTAATACATAAGAGGGTCTTAATATTACAGGATAAGATATTTTGTTTGCTATGGATTTAGATTTTTTTACAGTTTTGGCAATTCCATTTTCAGGTTGTTTTAATTTAAGTTTTAATAGAAATTTTTTAAACCTTTCTCTATCTTCTGCTAAATCAATTGAGTCAGGGCTTGTTCCTATAACTGGGATTTTATAATTTTCTAAACTTTTGGATAACTTTAGAGGAGTTTGCCCACCAAACTGTATAATTAGACCTAATAAATTTCCATTGGACTGTTCTAATTTTACTATCTCCAATATATCCTCTAGAGTAAGAGGCTCAAAGTATAATTTATCCGACGTATCATAATCTGTAGAGACAGTTTCAGGGTTACAATTAATCATTATTGATTCTATATTTTCCTTTGATAATGCATAAGAAGCATGCACACAACAATAATCAAATTCAATTCCCTGCCCAATTCTATTAGGGCCTCCTCCAAGAATTATAACTTTTTTTCTTTTAGAAATAGTATTTTCAATTTCAATTTTAGAACTTTGATATGGTATTTCATATGATGAGTAAAGATAAGAAGTTTTTGTCTCAAATTCAGCCGCACATGTATCTACTTTAAAAAAACTAGGAGAAATTTTAAACTTTGATCTGAGTCTATTTATTTTATTTTCACTAGATTTTAAAATCTGAGCTATTCTGTAATCAGAAAACCCTAACAACTTACTTTTTTGAAGTATTTCTTTTGTTAAGTTATTTTTATTTTTTTTTAAGAAACACTCATAGTCAATTATTTCCTTAATTTTATTTAAGAACCAAGGATCAATTTTACAACTTTCATATACTTCTTTTAAGTCTATATTCTCTCTGAATGCTTGTCCTACATAAAGTATTCTATCTGGAGTGGGAGTGGATAATTTAGATAATATATAACTTTTTTTATCTTCTACGTCCAAATTAACTTCGTCTAAGCCATGAAGACCGGTTTCTAATGACCTAAGAGCTTTTTGGAAGCTTTGATGAAAAGTTCTTGCGATAGACATAACTTCGCCAACTGATTTCATAGCAGAGGTAAGTGTATCATTAGAACCTATAAACTTTTCAAATGCAAACCTAGGTATCTTAGTAACAATATAATCTATACTAGGTTCAAAAGAAGCTGGAGTTACTGAAGTAATTTCATTAGATATTTCATCTAATGTATATCCTACAGCTAACCTAGCAGCTACTTTAGCAATAGGAAATCCTGTAGCTTTAGATGCTAATGCTGAAGATCTTGAAACTCTAGGGTTCATCTCTATAACTATCATTTCCCCATTTTTTGGGTTCACTGCAAACTGAACATTTGACCCTCCAGTTTCTACTCCTATTTCTCTCAAAACTGCTAAAGAAGCATTTCTCATAGTTTGATATTCTTTATCAGTTAAAGTAAGAGCAGGTGCTACCGTAATTGAGTCGCCAGTATGAACACCCATAGGGTCAATATTTTCTATTGAACAAACTATGATAGCATTATCTTTTTTATCTCTAACTACTTCCATTTCATATTCTTTCCATCCCAAAACCGATTCTTCAATCAAAACAGTATTTTCAGGCGAGGCTTCAATTCCTGAGGAAACAATATCTTTAAACTCCTCTATATTATAAGCTATTCCACCGCCAGTTCCGCCTAGTGTAAAAGAGGGCCTTATTATAACAGGTAATGATAAGTTTTTCAGAACTCTTAGACCTTCTGATAAAGAGTTAACTTGAAAACTTTTAGGAGTATTTAGTCCTATTTTTTTCATTGCTTTACCAAATAACTCTCTATCTTCAGCTTTAGTTATAGCATTGACAGAAGCACCAATTAACTCAACATTATACTTTTTTAATATATTTGAATTAAATAGTTTTATTGCAAGATTTAAAGCAGTCTGTCCTCCCATAGTAGGCAGAAGGGCATCAGGCTTTTCTTTTATAATAATTTTTTCTATACTTTCTAGTGTTAATGGTTCGATGTAGGTAGCATCTGCAAACTCTGGATCTGTCATAATAGTAGCTGGATTGGAATTAATAAGAACTACTCTATATCCTTCTTCTCTTAAAACCTTACAAGCCTGTGAGCCTGAATAATCAAATTCACAAGCTTGACCTATTACTATAGGACCAGCTCCAATTATTAAAATAGACCTTATATCTTTTCTTTTTGGCATTACTTTCCTAAGATATTTTTTTTAAATTTTTCAAACAAGTATCGTGAATCATGTGGTCCAGGAGAAGACTCAGGATGATATTGAACACTAAAAACAGGTTTCTTTAAGTGTTCAATGCCTTGTATAGTGTTGTCAAATAGAGATATGTGAGTAATCTTAATATTTTTTGGTAAAGATGCTTTGTCGATCATAAAACCATGATTTTGACTGGTAATCTCAATACTGTTATTTTTTACGTTCTTAACAGGCTGATTAACTCCGTGATGGCCATGGTGCATTTTTACAGTATTTGCTCCTAATGCTAACCCTAACAATTGATGACCTAAACAAATTCCAAACAAAGGAAGATTTGTATTAATTAACTTTTTTATAGTTTGTGAGGTTACCCTCGAAGTAGCAAAAGGATCACCTGGCCCATTCGACAGAAAGACTCCTGATGGTTTAAATCTCATAATTTGTTCAAAATTAAATGTATAAGGTACTACAGTAACTCTAAATTTATAATCAAGAAATAACTCTAGAATATTTTTTTTACAGCCAAAATCTATTGCCACTATATCAATGTAATTTTTAGATTTTTTAACATTTTTATATACGTAAGGTTTTTTACAAGATACTTCTTTTGCAAGATCAAGGTTAGTTATACCTGGCCAACGTAAGGTTTTTTGTATTGATGAGTCAAGGTTTGTTGTCTTTTTTACATTATTTATGATTGTAGCTTTTAACGCGCCATATTTTCTTACTTTACAAGTTAGAGCCCTGGTATTCACATTTGTAATTCCTATAACTTCGTTTTTTAACAACCATTCATTAAGAGAGCTAATAGCTCTCCAATTAGAGAAATCATTGGACAACTCCCTAAATATTACTCCATTAAGAAATATTTTTTTACTTTCTATATCTTCTTTATTTATACCAGTGATTCCTATATGAGGAAAAGTAAACATTAGTATTTGTGAGGCATAGGATGGATCTGAAATTGCTTCCTGATAACCTGACATCGCTGTATTGAAACATAGTTCCCCAGTAATCTGGCCTTTTTTACCGATACCTATACAAGGAAATATATCACCATTCTCTAAAATTAAAGTTGCCTTTGAGAAATTCGTAATATTACTTTTAAAAAACATTTTCTAGACTATTAAACAACAAAGTTTATAATGCAATAGTTAATTAATTTATAGTGAATTTTTTTTATTCATAACTATTTCTTAAAGTACCAAATGTTATTAGAGCAAATAAAAAAAGACTTAATAGGTTATATAAAATCTGGTGATAAGAGTAAAATATCTATTACTAGATTATTGTTAGCTGCATTAAAGGATAAAGAAATTTCTTTGAAAAATAGCCAAGATTTTGATGAGTTGATTGAAGACAATATAGTAATGGAAATAATTAACAAAATGATCAAGCAAAGAAAAATAGCAGCTAAGACCTACTTAGAGGCTAATAGAGTTGATTTAGCAGAAAAAGAAGAATTGGAAGCTAAAATTTTAGCGAATTATTTACCAATGCAACTATCTGAAGGTGAATTAAATTTAGAAATTGAAAAATTAATAAATAAGCTTAAAGCTAGTTCCTTTAGAGATATGAGTAAAGTAATGAAATCACTTAAAGAGAATTTTAGTGGAAAGTGTGATTTTCAATTAGCTAGTGCTATGGTAAAGAAAAAGCTTTCAGGTAAATAGTTAACTCTTTATGGTAGATAATTTAGATTATGCAAAAATTATTAAAGCCAAGATTAGTTTAATAGATTATATAGGAAAAGATTTGAAGTTAGTAAAATCCGGTACTAACTACAAAGCTCTTTGTCCTTTCCATAATGAAAAAACTCCCTCCTTTGTAATAAATCAACATAAGAATACATTTAATTGTTTTGGATGCGGAAAATCTGGAGATATTTTTACTTATTTAATGGAAAAATATAGAATTGAATTTAAAGAAGCATTGAATATATTAGCCAATGAAGCAGGAGTAACTCTTCAATATGACAATAGTAATAATCGTGAAGTCAAAAAACTTTTAGACAATAAAAAGAAATATTTTTACATAATGAACTTAATTTCAAAACACTATCATAAAAATCTAAAAGAATCTTATTCAGAAAACACAAAAATTAATGCATTTTTAAAAAACAAGCAAATTGATTTAAAAATAATTGAAAAATATGAACTGGGTTATGCAAAAAATACATACACTGTAATTGATTTTTTGAAGGAACACTCGATTGATTCTGACAACCTTGAAAATTTAGGAATTTATAAAAAAAATAATTACAATAAAGTATATGATGCATTTACAAATAGAATCGTTTTTCCAATAAAAAATAAATTAGATCAAACACTTGGATTCGGAGGTAGAATTCTTGAAGGCAGTGGGCCAAAATATATAAATAGTTTTGAAAATGATTTCTTTAAAAAGAGATATACTTTGTATAACATAAATAACTTAAAGAATATTAATTCCAAATCACAGAAACTATTTATAGTTGAAGGGTATACAGATGTTATTGCAATGGAGAAGAAGGGATATCATGCTGTCGCTCCTCTAGGAACAGCAGTTTCAATAGATCAGTTAAGCCTTGCATGGCATTATAATAATCAACCCATTATATTATTTGATGGGGATGAAGCTGGAAAAAAAGCCTCTTTCAGAGTTTTAGAGCTTGCTTTGTCTTTAATTGAAGTAGAAAAGACGTTAGATTTTATTTTTCTAGATAACAATTATGATCCTGATACTATATTAAATAAAGAAAATGGCAAAAATATGATGGATGCGTATATTAACAATAAAAATAGTTTCATAGAAGTTTTGATAAAATCAGAAATTGAAGATAATTTGGATGTTCCTGAAAGGATTTTATTATTCAAAAAAAAATTATTTAAAAAAATTCAAAGCATTAAAAGTGAAGAAGTTAAATCTCTTTATAAATATATTATAAATGAAAAAATACAGCAAAACTTGAGGGAGAGTGTAAAAAAAACTAATTATAGCCCATTATCTTCTAACAAAGACAATCAATTTATTAAAAAATTTAAAGACAGAAAAGAAGAACAATTTGTTTTAAGAAGAGAAAGATCTATATTAGGTGCTATGATAAACAACTTCAAATTGCTTAAAGAAAATGACGAAGTATTAGCAGAGCTGTATATTAGTAATAATGAATTATCTAAATTAAGAGATTCTATTATTGACAGTATTGCAAGTAAAAATATTCAAAACTCGGAACAACTAAAAAATTATTTAATTGATGTAGGGCTATCAAAAATAATAAAAAACCATTTTATTACTGATGATTGTATTAAATTCAATTTAATTGAAAATTATGCAAACGAAAATACTAATATTAATGATGCAAAAAAAGCCTTAATGGATGTTATACTTTTACAAGAAAAATGGTATAAAAGAAAAAATAAAAACTTGTCAAATATTACATAAAAGCTATAAAATACTATGAATAAAAAACCTCAAGAAATATCACAAGAAGAATTAAATGCCAAAACATTAAGAAGAATTTATAACAGAGGCAAAAGAAAAGGCTATGTATCACCGGAGTACATAGAAAAAACAATTAAAAATAAGAATATTCCTAAAGACAAGGTTGAAGAAATATTAGAGATATTCAAAGAAGAAGATATTAAAGTAATGGATGAAGCTCAAGCAGCTCTTATGCCTGTAGTAAAAAAGAAAAGAGGAAGAAAAAAAGGCTCTACTAATAAAAAAACAAATAAAAATGGCCTAGGAGAAAATGAAGAGCTAAATGATGGTGATGATATATTAGGTAAAACTGATGATCCAGTTAGAATGTATTTAAGAGAAATGGGAGGAGTTGAACTATTATCTAGAGAAGGAGAGATCGCTATTGCCAAGAGAATTGAGGCAAGCAGATCTATAATGATGGTAGGTATATTTGGTAGTCCATCTTCATTAGAAATAATAGGAGAATGGCAGAAGAAAGTTGTTAAAGGAGATATGTTCTTAAGAGAAATAATCGACTGTGAAAGTACTTATAATAAAACTCCAGAAGGAAAAGCAAATGTAAAGACGGCTGATAATGCACTAGATGCCACTTCCGGAAAAGTATATTATGGTAAAAATTTAATGAATTCAAACTTTGAGGAAATAAAAGATACTTTCAATAATCAATTAGAAGAAATTAAAAGTAAAAGTGTAGAAGATGATAAGGAAAAAAATGAAATAGTTGTTGAAGGTGATAAAGAAGATAGTTCAGAGAATGATGAGTTTTTATCTTTAACCTCAATAGAAGACATTATTAAACCTTCCGTAGAAAAAGCTTTCAGAAGAGTAAAACAGATAAAAAAAAGTTTCGCAAGAATAAATTTTGCTAAATTTGAGCAGGCTACTATTGGAAAGGAAATCAAAGAAAGCCTCAAGAAAAAAGAAGTTGAACTTATTAAAGAATTAACTGAAATATTTGACAATATAATTTTAAATAGCAATGCTATAGAATTTTTAGTGGACGTAGTATATGGAAAAAATAAAAAGGTTTTGAATATTGAGACTAACTTTTTAAAAATTGCTAAAAAAAAGAATGTAGAGACTTCATTATTTAAAGAGTTATTTCTTGGTAGAGAAATAGAAAAAAATTGGTTTAGAAAAGTTTCTTACGTGAAAGATAAAAAATGGAAAAGTTTTTTAAATACAGATAAAGAAAACATTAAAGAAATTTTAAAAAATTTAAATGAAGTATCAATTGAAATGGGTATTCCTGTTTCTGAAATTAAAACTATAGCTGATAGAATTCAAAGAGGAGAAAGGGAGTGCAATAGAGCTAAACAAGAAATGATTGAAGCAAACCTTCGTTTAGTTATCTCTATAGCGAAAAAATATACAAATAGAGGGTTACAATTTTTAGATTTAATTCAAGAAGGTAATATTGGATTGATGAAGGCAGTAGATAAATTTGAGTATAGAAGAGGCTATAAGTTTTCAACTTATGCTACTTGGTGGATCAGGCAGGCGATTACGAGATCTATCGCTGATCAAGCTAGAACTATTAGAATTCCCGTGCATATGATTGAAACAATTAACAAACTGGTAAGGACTTCTAGACAAATGTTGCACGAAACGGGAAGAGAGCCATCGCCTGAAGAATTGGGAAAGTTTTTGGATATGCCTTTAGATAAGGTAAGAAAGGTTATGAAAATTGCCAAAGAGCCTGTGAGCTTAGAGACTCCTATCGGCGATGAAGATGATACAAACTTAGGGGATTTTATACAAGATGTTAATGCAATAATACCTTTAGATGCTGCCATTAATACCAATTTAAGAGAAGCGACTACTAAAATCTTATCCTCTTTAACTGCAAGGGAAGAAAGAGTTTTAAGAATGAGGTTTGGTATTGGTATGAATAGTGATCATACTCTTGAAGAAGTAGGACAACAATTTTCTGTTACTAGAGAAAGAATAAGGCAAATAGAAGCTAAAGCATTAAGAAAACTTAAACACCCTTCAAGGTCTAAAAAGCTTAAAAGTTTTCTTGATAACTCATAGGGGCCTGTAGCTCAGTTGGTTAGAGCAAACCGCTCATAACGGTTTGGTCGTAGGTTCGAGTCCTACCGGGCCCACCACCTCTTAATAGGTGATAGAAATATAAAAATAATTAACTACAAAGATTTAATTATGTTATTATTTATTTTTAGGGAGGAATTATGTTTGGATTAGAAGCCAAAGTCTTATGGTTATTTGTTTTTGTTGCTTTGTACTGGTCTTATTGTATTTATTGGGGGATAAAAGGTGCTAGGCAGTCTAAAACTGCAGGAGACTATTTTATAGCCGGTAGATCTATTTCCATATGGGTTTTTGTTTTGGCTGCTACAGCAACATCTTTTTCTGGATGGACATTTATGGGACATCCGGGTCTAATTTATAGAGATGGTTTTCCTTATGCCTATGCATCTTTTTATGCTATTACCATCCCTTTCACAGGTGTAATGTTTCTAAAAAGGCAATGGATGATAGGAAAAAAGTTTGGATTTTTAACACCTGGAGAAATGTTTGCGAACTACTTCAAATCAGACACTATTAGAATATTAATAGTATTAGTGGCATTAGTATTCTCTGTTCCATACTTAGGAATTCAATTAAGAGCTTCCGGATTTTTATTTAATGTGTTAACTGATCAAATGTTTGATGTTACTACTGGTATGATATTGTTATCTTTAGTTGTAATAATTTATGTAGCCTCAGGTGGATTAAGGGCTGTAGCTTATGTTGACACTATGCAATGTATACTTTTGGCTGGAGGTATAATTGTATTGGGTATAATATCTATGAGTTATATAGGTGGATTTAATAATTTAATTGATGGTATAGCCGCTCTCACACAATCAGATACTAAACTAACTAAAGAAGGATATAGTCATTACGTGGCTATTCCAGGAATGATTCAATTTGTAGACTCAGGAACAAAAGCCATAGGAGGACCTTGGACAGGTATTATGATATTAACTTATATGTTTGCTCTAATGGGAATACAATCAGCACCTGCATTTACAATGTGGGCTTTCTCCAATCAAAGTCCTAAGCCATTTGCTCCTCAGCAGGTTTGGGCCTCTGCTTTTGGTATTGGAGCAATTTTATTTATATTTACAGCAATCCAAGGCATAGGGTCACACTTTTTAGGAGCTAACCTTGATATGGTAAATAATAGTCCAGAAGTAGTAAATAATGTAATAGGATCTAGTATAGGGAATAAAGATATTATGGAGACCACAAGTAAGCAGGGTAATTTAGTACCACAACTTATAAACTTGATGTCTGACTCAGCTCCTTGGTTAGTAGGTTTATTATCGGTTTGTGCGTTAGCAGCTATGCAATCTACTGGAGCAGCATATATGTCTACGGCGGGAGCAATGATTACTAGAGATTTAGTAAAACGTTATCTAATGCCAAATGCTACTGATGCTCAGCAAGTATTTTTTGGAAGAACTTTTGTGGTTTTAATTGTAGTAATGGCACTTTTAGTTGCAGCTACAGCTACTGATGCTTTAGTTCTATTAGGGGGCCTGGCCGTGGCTTATGGATTTCAGATGTGGCCAGCTTTAATTGCTATTTGTTTTTGGCCTTGGCTCACTAGGATGGGTATTACTTTAGGTCTTATAGCTGGGTTGATAGCAGTAACTTGTACTGAAAGTATAGGTGCTGCGTTAGGAATAACAGCTTGGGGAAGATGGCCTTTGACAATACACTCTGCTGGATGGGGTATCTTCTTTAATTTAGGAATAGCTATATTGGTTTCTTTTTTTACTCAAAATAAAAAGGAACTTGAACATAAAATGAAATTTCACAATTTTCTTAAAGAATATGCTGGTCTTTCTCCAGAAAAAAGAAATCTAATTCCTATAGCATGGATTATTACATTACTTTGGTTTTTCTTTGGCATAGGTCCAGGAGCAGTAATTGGGAATTGGATTTTTGGAGACCCTACTAACTCTGAAACATGGATCTTTGGCATTCCTTCAATATGGGCCTGGCAGCTATTATTTTGGGCTATTGGAGTATATATGATGTGGATGTTAGCTTACAAAATGGAATTTTCAACTCCTTCTAAAAAGGAATTATAAATAATAAGTTCAGATTTATTTATATTCAGGATAATATTAAGCTTAACTATGTTCTTATGTTTAATTTATCCTGTTTATAAATTTATATTTATTCTTTCAATTAGAAAACTAAATGAAAAAGACTTTTTAGATAAAAAAAATTATTTAAAAAATAAAGCAATTGTGGTGTCGATAATAATTAGCTTTATATTCACCTACTTTTACTCACTTAATATAATCTGGAAATGATTTCTAACTATAATATTTTTAAAACTATAGCTATTTTGCTTAGTATATTGTTCTTTGTCTGGTTAGTTTATGACTTTTTAAAGGATAGAAAAAAGATTAATAATGATTATGTTCAAGCTAATAATAGTTTTTTAAAAAAAAAATACAAAAAAGCTTTATTTTTATATAAGAAGGCTTACTTAAAAGAGCCAAAAAATTTATATGCCCTTGAGGGACAAGCAAGAAGCTTAATGAGATTAAAAAACTATAAAGATTCAGAAAAAATATTTCTTTTAGTATTAGCAAAAAACAAAAACTTTGTACCTGCATTAACTAATTTAGCAATTTTATATGACACTACTGAAAAGCATGAAATGGCTATTTATTATTATACAAAAGCAATAGAAAAAAATGATAATATTGTTAAGGGAATGTCTTGGGTTAATAGGTTTTTAAAAAATATACACTTT